>Ga0364921_10200_pt1 | contig 21565 bp, 18 predicted proteins | sample ExccelJu500001D3_2_FD_206956 | JGI IMG/M metagenome (GOLD analysis project Ga0364921, IMG submission 206956) | Enriched cells from Trout Bog Lake Hypolimnion, Wisconsin, USA - BchlTB.June20.5000.01.D3 | ecosystem: Environmental > Aquatic > Freshwater > Lake > Hypolimnion/Profundal zone | place...
GAATCCTGACACTTCAAGCCGGTCTATGCCACAGAGCAGGGCTTCGGCTGAAAGAGGAGGTGCACAAAAAAGAAAAAACAGAAGAAGAAGGAGAGCAGCAGGACAACAAAAGCGGCTTGCTTCTGGGTGCAATTGTGGAGAATAAGAAGATCTGTCAGAAATCATGGCACTCTGCCTTGTAACAAACATGGGCAAGCCGAAAAGCTCTAAAAAAAAGCCGCCTGTTTGATGGGCGGCTTTTAACTTGTGGTGGGGACAGGACTTGAACCTGCAACCTTCGGGTTATGAGCCCGACGAGCTACCAATTGCTCCACCCCACGATGTTTGTACTCTCAATGTAAGTAAATATATCCCATTTGCAAACTTTTATTGTATCTGTCTGCCATTTATTTCATTTCCTGCCGGTTCCACAACAAACAGTTTCCCATCCTCCCCTTCAACGGCAAGAATCATACCCTCTGAAACCTCATCACGGATGGTGCGATCAGCAAGGTTGGCTACAAGAACAACATTTTTACCGACCATCTCTTCCGGAGTGTAGTAGCGGGCAATACCGGCAAGAACATCTCTCGTTGCAGAACCAACCTGCAGCTTGAGTTTAAGAAGTTTCCCGGCCTTTTTAACCGTTTCAGCCGAGAGAACAGTTGCAACCCTCAAGTCAACTTTTAAAAAATCATCAAAACTTATCTCCGGCTTGAACTCCATGCGACTCTGTTCAGCTCCCGCCTCCCGTTTTTCGGCTTCGGCCAGCAATCCTTCAATTTTTCTGAGTTCCGGAGCGATATCGGCATCTTCAAGTTTTTTAAAAAGAATTTCTGATTTCTCCCTGAGTTTATGCCCTTTCGGAAGTGCGGGCTGAAGCAGAGATGCTGTAAGCGAACTTCCCCTGACAAAGCGATCTTCAATGCTGCCCTGAAACCCCAGCATGGCATAGATGCTGTTGCAGGTTTCTGGAATAACCGGGTAGAGTGCAACAGACAGTGCATGACAAAGGTTCAGCGAAAGAGCCATCGCTCTTGCCGCAGCCTCCCGGTCACTCTTGATGGCCTTCCAGGGCTCCGACTCAGTGAGAAAGCGGTTTGCTACCCTTGCTATATCCATACCAAGAGAGGTTGCTTCCCTGAAATGAAACTGTTCAAATGCAAGATCAAGCTGCTGAAGGGTGTCCGGCCAGTTAATGCCGAGAGAGTTCCACTCTTCCGTTGTACACTCCCAGGGAACCGCTCCATCAAAACGGGCATTGGTAAAATCAACCGAACGTTTGATAAAGTTGCCGAGGGTATCGGCCAGTTCACCGTTCGTCCGGTTCTGATAGTCCTGCCAGCTGAAGTCGGTATCCTTGTTTTCAGGATAGTTCATGGCAATAGTGTAGCGAAGGGTATCGGCTGAAAATTTTTCAAGGAATTCGCCAAGATAGACCGCATAGTTTCTTGACTTTGAGAACTTTCTTCCCTCAAAATTCATGAACTCCGATGCTGGCACATTATCGGCAAGATTATAGCACCCGCTCTGACGCCCTTCGTTCCATGCCATGAGGATTGCAGGAAACATCAGGGTATGAAACACAACGTTATCCTTCCCGATAAAGTGAACAAGACGACTCTCCGGATCCTGCCAGTACTCCCTCCAGCGCTCACTCTCCCCCAGCTTTGCCGCCCACTCTCTGGTAAAGGAGATATAGCCGAGAACCGCATCAAACCAGACATAGAGTACCTTTCCAAAAGATTCTTCACCTTCAATCGGCACCTTGATCCCCCAGCCGAGATCACGGGTTATCGCCCGGTCGTTCAACCCCTGCTTCAACCATGTACGGCTGTAATTCACCACATTCTGCCGCCAATCTTCCTCATGGCTGTTGACGTACTCTTCAAGGCGTTCCTGAAACCGTCCGAGAGGAAAATACCAGTGCATGGTTTCGCGCAGTTCCGGCGTTGCGTCTGAAAGTTTGCTTTTCGGGTTGATAAGCTCAAGGGGGCTTAAATGGGTACCGCACTGCTCGCACTGATCGCCATTGGCTTCAGGGTTATTGCATATAGGGCAGGTGCCGGTGACATAGCGGTCGGAAAGAAAGCGGTCAGCCTTGCGGTCAAAAAAAAGCTTTTCCGTCTTTTTGGTAAATATTCCTTTACCCTCAATATCAAGAAAGAACTCCTGTGCCGTTGCATGATGAAGTTCAGAGGTTGTTCTGCCATAATAGTCAAACGAAATCCCGCACTTCGAGAACGCTTCAAGGTTCATGGAGTGGTAGCGGTCAACAACATCCTGCGGTGAAATGCCCTCTTTTTCGGCTGTAATGGTAATCGGAACCCCATGTTCATCAGAACCACCAATATGAATGACATCCTCGCCCTTAAGCCTTTTGTAGCGGACATAAATATCCGCAGGAAGATATACCCCGGCAAGATGGCCCAGATGAACCGGACCGTTGGCGTAAGGTAGTGCTGTCGTGACAAGAGTTCTTTGAAACTGATGCATGCTGAATGAACAAATAATGATAAGATCTTGAGAGATAAACTATTTTTTAACAAACATCGCATTGAACTTGTCGAGCGAAAACCGGCGAATCTGATCGCCCTTCTGGTATCGAAGCCATACGATTTTTTTCTGAGCGTCAATATTTTCAACCACAGCAGCTCCTTCAGGTGTGTTCACCCTGCTTCCAATCGGAGGAAGGGCTAGTGGGGTAACTCCCTGGGTATGGCATCCTTTTTCATGTTTCGAATAGCTGAGACAGCATTTCGGACGGTTGCATATTCCGGTGATATTGAAGGCATGGTTCTCATTACCCGCAGCTTCGGAATATTGGGATTTTTCAGAAAAAGGATTGGCATGGATTTTCTGGAGCCAGCTTGAACAGCAGAGAAGACAGCCGCATGGCCCGAAGGCATTTGCTCGTCTGGCCTCTTCTCGAGTTGTTATCTGCACCATCTGAATTCTTGCCTTGAACTCTCCGGCAAGATCACGTACAAGCGTCCTGAAATCAACCCTATGTGATGAGGTATAGTAAACCGAAAGTTTCTGCTGGTCCATGCGCAACTCCACATCAACCAGTTTCAGGTCAAGTTCATGCTTTTTAACCTTGTTCAGGCATACCTCACGAATTTCCGACTGCCGCTTTTTCAGCTCAAGAATGGCAAGATTGTCACTCTCGTCGGCAACACGCAACACTGCGGTACAAGCCTGGCCATTTTTTTCCAACCCTTTGAGCTGGAGCTTTTTGCGGGCAATCTGACCAGTTGAATAGACTACACCAAAATCATAGCCTCCGTCAGATTCAATAATAACCTGTAACCCAATTGTGAAAGGGAGTCCTGTATTGTTACGAAAAAATTCACGTCGGCACCCCTGCAGCTCAACTTCACAAATATCTTCAAGAACCTCTTCGGAAACTGCTCCGTAAATCGCATCCATCTCGCTATGCAGCAATTGTGAAAGCCGCAGCCGAACCCTTGCATTATCACCTAAAAGACAACTGCATATAACATTACTCATAACTGATTATTTTGAATTCAGAAACCGGGAAAATATCCGGCTACCAAAAAAACACCTAAAGGCCTCAATACGTTTATTGATTGAAGCCGTTCCCCTGACAACAATCTGTGCATCATCGAGCATCCGGTTCCTGATTTTTCCGCTCAGCTCATCAAGATGGCTCTCTGTTACTCCCTGCATGTATGCAGTGAGATCGCCGGCATCTGAATATTCTGCTGAAGAGAGTAACCGTGGCTCTCTGAAAGACAAAAACAGTTCAGGTTTTTGTTCGTCAAGATATTCAATCCGACTGACAACTGAAACAAGGTAGATTAATGGTGCTGCCTCAAAAACACGAGAAACAATCGAGGCCGTCCCTTTAAAAAAAAGCAGTGGGCGTTTGTCAACCTGCTCTATCTTTCCCTGGGGAAAAATCCATAGTGCATTTTGCCGGTCATTATCGGCTGTAAGCATATCAGCAGCATATCTCAGTGTGTTGACCGCACTTCTTGGATGTGACTGATCAAGCGAAAAAGCTCCGATGCGGGTAAAAAAACGGTGCTTCTTCAACTGCTGATACTCAATAATAATATACAGTTCCTGAAAAAAAAACTCTTCCGTGCAAAGCTGCGACCAGAAGCCGTCCCACCAGTATGCATGATTAGCATAAAAAATAACCGGAATACGGGGATTCATCTCCCGTACGCCGGCCTGCATAAAAACACCTACTGAGTTAAAATACCGCCTGAACTGCCGGCGGGAATACCAGCTGAACCAGAGGGTATAAAGCCTGCTGCGTCGGACTTTGAGCATCCACGCTTATTGAAAAGCTCTCCTGATACGGCTTATCGCCTCCTCAAGTGAAGCAATTGATGCCGCATAGGACATGCGGAGGTTTTCCGGAGCGCCAAAAGCATCGCCGGGAACAGTGGCAACATGATGCACCTTCAGGAGATATTCGGCAACATCTGCCGAGTCTTTCATAACCACACCGTTACATGTTTGACCAAACACTCCGCTGACATCAGGGAAGATATAAAACGCGCCCTTCGGTAGAGCTGCTTTAAAACCCGGTATGCTGTTGAGAGCCTTGTACATATAATCGCGACGCTTTTCAAATTCAGCTCGACGCTCTTCAACTATCCCTTGATCCCCCGTCAGTGCTGCAACGGCAGCTTTCTGGGCAATAGCATTGGGATTGGAGGTGGTCTGTGACTGTATCTTGTCGCAGGCGTCAATCAACCATTTCGGCCCTGCAAGATAGCCAATTCTCCAGCCGGTCATGGCATAGGTTTTCGAAACCCCGTTACTGACAATTACCCAATCCTTCATAGCCGGAATCCTTGCCGGAGAGAAGGGACGGAGATCGTCATAGACAATCATATCATACATTTCATCAGACACAACAAAAATCTCCCGCCCTTCGATAACCTGCATCAGAGCACGAACCTCATCTTCACTATAGACCGAACCTGTGGGGTTTGATGGGGAGTTGAGGACAAGAATCTTTGTCTTTGGGGTAATGGCACTCTCAAGCTGGGCCGGTGTCATTTTGTATTCACTTTCCAGCGACGTGTGAACAATAACCGGAGTAGCACTTGCAAGACGAACCATTTCAGGAAAACTCACCCAGTAGGGTGCTGGAATAATAACTTCATCGCCCTCTTCGCAAAGTGCAAGAAAGGTGTTTGCAAGAGTCTGCTTGCCACCATTACTGACAATAATCTGGTTTGCCTGAAACTCCAGCTGATTATCACGCTGGAACTTTGCAAGAATGGCTGTTTTAAGCTCAGCAATACCTGAATTGGCTGTATAACGGGTAAATCCCGCATTAATTGCTGCAATAGCCGCCTGATTGACATTGTCCGGAGTAGGGAAATCCGGTTCTCCAGCCGATAGACTGACAATATCCATGCCTTCAGCTTTCATTTTATTGGCAAGGTTACTGATTCTCATGGTCTGCGACTCCTGCATGCTGAGTACCCGACGCGTCAGATATGTTTCTTCCTTACTCTGTGTAGTAGACATCTCGAAATGGTTGGTTATAATTTATTTATAGTTTTGTTCATCACGTTTTTGGTGCAGCATTTCCAGAACACATGGATGCACAAATTTGCGAACATCTCCACCCAGCAGAGCAACCTCTTTAATAATCGACGAAGCGACATAGGTGTATTTGACATTCGGCATCAGAAACACCGTCGTCACCTCCGGATAGAGTTGACGGTTCAAAAGGGACATCTGAAATTCGTACTCAAAATCCTTCACCTGCCGTACCCCCCTGACAATAGCTCTTGCTCCAACCTGACGGGCATAATCAGCAAGCAAACCGTCATGCAGCATCTCAACACTGACCGTTGAATAATCAAAAATAACCTCCCTGATCATCGCCAGCCGTTCTTCACTGCTGAAAAGTGACTGTTTATGGCTGTTCGCGGCAATAACGACAATAACTTCCTCAAAAATATTCAGTGCACGTTCAAGGACATCGAGATGGCCATTGGTAAATGGATCAAATGTACCGGGATAAATGGCTTTCTGTCTCATCGGTAGAAAACGGAATCAATGCTGAAAAAAAGTTACTCTTGTCATACCGTAATCCCTGTGAAAAGAGTAATACGGGGTGTGGCTGAAATCGATATGGGCACTATGCTCAATAAGCAGCACTCCCTCTTCGGCAAGAAATTTTCCTCCAATAATTCTTTCAATCAGGAGGTCGTAATCCCCCCAGGAATAGGGAGGATCGCAAAAAACAAGGCCAAACTGCCTGGTGGCAGGTCGCCCTGAAAATGCTGAAACGTCCGCATTAACAATCTTGACGCTCTCAGTAACGCCTAACTGGAGGGCTGTAGCCTTCAATGCTTTCAGGGCATCAATATGCTGATCAACAAAACAAACTGACCGAGCCCCTCGGCTCAAAGCCTCAAAACCAAGAGAACCAAACCCGGCAAACAGATCAAGAACAGAAGCTCCGTCAAAGTCCATCCTACCTGTCAGGATATCAAAGAGAGACTTTTTCACTCGACTGCTGCAAGGGCGAATTGCCAGAGAGGAGGAGCTCCTGATTTTCCGCCCTTTATATCTACCCGCCAGAATCTGCATGAAGCCGATTAAAACTAAAAATCACCAAACACCGTCTCACCAAGAATATTGAGTGCCTTTTCAGCATCAACTTTTGAAGGCGGTTTCCCATGCCAGTTTGAGTTGTCGGCCATGGTGCCCTCAAAAAATGAAACCCCATTTCCCATCAGCGTTACGGCAAGCACCACCGTGGGCTTGCTTCGATTGCCTGCACTCTTGATTGTTTCAACTGTAGCTAAAAAATCCTCAATATCGTTACCATCACAATGACAGACATCCCATCCAAATGCCCGCCACTTGTCAGCAAACGGCTCCAGACTCATAATGTTGTGAACCTCACCATCAATCTGCTGATTGTTGCAATCGACAATACCGATAAGTTTTCCAAGCCCATAGTGTGAGGCGCTCATGGCCGCTTCCCAGATTTGCCCCTCCTGGCACTCACCATCGCCCATCAGACAGAATACATCACCCTCCTTGCCATCTATCCGAAGGCCAAGCGCTGCACCAACCGCTGCAGAAAGACCCTGCCCGAGAGAGCCGGAAGCAATTCTGACACCGGGAAGTCTCGACTCGGAAGTCGGATGTCCCTGCAAATAGGAGTTAACCTGCCGCAAGGAGTTAAGCTCACTGAGCGGAAAGTAGCCTGAACGGGCAAGAACACTGTACCAGACCGGAGCAATATGCCCATTGGAAAGAAATACCATATCCTGATCATAATTCAACCAGAACTTGTGCGGTTCATGCTGAAGCACCCGAAAGTAGAGTGCCGTAAAAATATCGGCCATGCCGAGAGAACCGCCTGTATGACCCGAATTAGCCATCGCAAGCATTCTGATAATATCCCGACGCACCTGACGGGCCATCTCTTTGAGTTCGGCAATCAAGGCAAGCTCAAGAAGCTCACCTTTTTTTTCAGCAGGATAAGGTTTTAAGTCTTTTGCCATGGTATCTCAACAAAATTCTCGCGCATTAATAAAAAATAGCTGCAGTTTAAGGCACTGGTTATAAATAACAAAATAAAAAACTTATTGATGCTCACGACTTTCTTTCCCTGAAAAACTTCCACACTGAAAAAGAGAGGAGCAGCAAAAAAATAACCGATACAGGAATAGTGTAGAGAGCAAGATAACCGCCGATATGCTGCCAGTTGCTCCCTAAGACAAAGCCACCATAGAGTAAGAGGAGATTCCAGGCAACAGCACTGATCAAGGCAGCAAGCAGCACCAATGGTATCTTAAGGTGCATCAGACCGGCCATAACAGAAATAACCGCCCTGGAACCAAACAGAAAACGGTTTACCAGCACGGCAAGATAACCATGGGCTGCAAATTTCCGGCGCAGAAGTTCCATATCGGAAGGTGGAAAAAACCGTTGAACACTTTTCGTCAACCAGTGCTCCACTGATCCGCCTCCTTCTGCATACAATTTCATGCCAAAATATCGGCTGATCATGTAGACAAACATGAAGCCAAGCGTCGAGCCCACGGATGCCCAGCATAAAGCACCGATAAAAGTTATCTTGCTTTTACAGATAAGATAGCCGATAAAAGCAACCGGCACATCTCCCGGTATCGGTGGAACAACATTTTCAAAAAAAGCAATCAGAAACAGAAAGAGATAGACCGACATAGGATCGGCATGCTGCAGATAGGTAATCGCAGATTCAAGCATTCAACACCCCGGCCTCATCTTGTGAAACTATCAATCCAGCTCGAGCACCCTTCTCTGCACTTCGCTATAGGCATCCTCCACACCACCAAGATCAAAGCGGAAACGATCCTTGTCCATTTTTTCATTGGTCTCAAGATCCCAGAAGCGGCAAGTGTCAGGGCTTATCTCATCACCAAGAAGAATCTCGCCATGGTGACGACCGAATTCAAGCTTGAAGTCAACAAGTTTGAGTTTTCGTTCAGCAAAAAACTTTTTAAGCACCAGATTAATAGCTTCCGCACGGTTTTTCAACACTGCAAGCTCCTCAAGAGTGGCAACACCAAGCGCAACAGCATGAGACTCGTTCATCAGAGGATCATCGAGATCGTCATCTTTCAGATAAAACTCGACAATAGGCCTCTCAAGGAGAGTGCCCTCAGCAAACCCGTACCGCTTAACGAGCGATCCAGCGGCAATATTACGCACCACAACCTCAACCTTGATAATATCGAGACGCCGGCAAAGCATTTCTCGATCAGAAAGCTTATCAACCAGGTGAGTACGGATCCCCTCTTTTTCAAGAAGAGTAAAAAGCTTGCAGGATATAGCGTTGTTGACAACTCCCTTTTCAGCGATTGTACCCTTTTTCTTGTTATTGAAAGCCGTCGCATCATCCTTGAACTCCTGTATCACCAGGTCGCTCTCTTCCGTTAAAAACACTTTCTTGGCCTTGCCCTCATAAAGTTGTGTTGTCTTTTTCATTATAAACGTTTTATAGATAAGTTACTCCATCCTTACTCTTGCTGATCCCCTGACGCAGCCTGCTGAACCGCTCCGGTAAGCACAATAGTGATCTGATCGTCAGTCAGCCCCTTGTCTTTTAAAAAACTCATAAATCTGAACACACCAAGATCAGAAAGCATGGCTTTCGGCTGGTCCTGTTCACTCAACCCCCTGTTGCGACTGTACTCTTCGGAGGTTTTGAGCCAGTCATCAATAAATTGTTCAGATTTACCTGTCTCAAGAAAAAAACCGGTCACAATCCGCTCAACATCCTCCCTTGCCGGCTCCGGATGAGCCTTGAACAACAGCTGCATCTCTTCTGAAATCCTTGCCAACACAATAACCGCCTCCCTGTCAAGGGTCTCCTCGAGGATATCTTTCGCCTGCTCTTTGACACCGCTCTTCTGGGTCATAATTTATTCCGGATCGTTGGGGAAATCGTTGGAGATAAAATTTTGATAGCTATGAAATTCCCGATTAAGTTACATAATCCTTATGGTAAAGAAAAAAAATTACAAAGAAAGAGCGCATGCAAAGATTACTCACTTATGCTTTTCTCTTTTTCGTGATGGCATTTTGTATTTCCAGCTCGACAACAGGAAATCCAAGGCCCGAAAAAAGAGTGCTGTTTCTGTGGTGGAAGGAGAAGCTTCCGATTCCCTTATAGCCGCTCCAGCAGTTGAAGAGGAGCTTGCTGCCCTGTGCTTTAACCATTGCTGCGTTATCGCTTGAACCGAGCAGCTCTTTCATTGAATGGTTTTCTGGTTCGTCGTTGAAATCGCCCATAACAATGATATCGGCTGCGGGGTTTCCGAGACGCAGACTGTCGAGGATGTGTCGGGTAACTGTTGCAGCGCAGAGTCGTTTGCGTTCCGTCCATTGTGTATCGAAGGAGCGTGATGGCCAGTGGTTCAGAATAACATGAAAGGGATGATGGCCAGCGGAAAATCCTGCGACAATGATCTTTCTGGTCGGCTTGCCTTCAAGAGGAACACTATAGGCTTTCGACAATCCCGCCCGGAGCGTTTGCGGGTTATAGGCCAAAGCAATATCAATGCCACGCGGGTCAGATGTCTCATAATAGATCGTTTTGTAACTGATGCCCTGCAAAGGATTGAGTGTTCCCTTGAAGACTCGCTCATTTTCAACTTCTGCAAACGCAAGGATGTCTGGATATTTTCTGTAGTCGGGGTGCGCCTCTATGACAGAAAGGATATGGCGGATGCGCATCTGTTTCAGGAGAAGTTTCTTTTCAGTCCACTGCATGCTTCCTTCCGGAGTGAAATCATCGTCGTCGGTGGCTGGATCGTTTTCAAAAATGCTTGATGAGCGCGGCAAAAAGCCCTATGCCACATACGAAAGAAGAAAATACAAGGGCGGCTACTCCGATCACCTGCCACTTCTCCTTAATGCACGCATTATGGATTGACTTGCACTCTATGGCCGTCATTACTGAAAAAGCCGAACCATTTCAGAACTTCAAACCATAACACACTACCAAGACCGGCTGCAAGGCAAAGAAGAAGATCAAAAGAGTGCACAACGGAAAATCTGAAAAGAGTGACAAAAAAGGGGAGATAGAGCACAATCCCTAACAAGAGAGTTGCACCTGCAAGCAAGGGCAGGAGAGCCTTATTGGAAAAACGAAGTGTCGCCAAAAAAGGAGTGCTCCAGGAGCGGTTAGTCATGATAAGGGCAAGATTTGAAAAAATAAGCGTTGTAAAGGTCAAAGCACGCACCTCAGGCTCACTATCTCCCCTGTTGAGTGCAAACCAGAACACGCCCAATACAGTAAACAGAACAACAATACCCTGCAATATACTTACTACAACGACCTGATGGCTGAACAACGGATCCCTGGAGTTGCGGGGTGACCGGTTCATAACATCTTTTTCCTCCTGTTCAGCTTCAAAAACAATTGAACAGGCCGGATCAATGATGAGTTCCAGAAAAGCGATATGTGCCGGCAAAAGAAGAAGCGGAAAGTGAAAGAGTACCGGAAAGAGCAACATTCCCGTTACAGGAAGATGGATCGCGAAAATATAGGCCATGGCTTTCCGGATATTGTCAAAAATCCTGCGTCCCATCCTGATGGCCTGCACAATCGAAGAAAAATCATCATCCAGCAGCACCAACGAAGCTGACTCCCTTGCCACATCGGTGCCTCGGCCACCCATAGCGATACCAATGCTGGCGGCTTTCAGTGCAGGAGCATCATTAACCCCATCCCCTGTCATGGCGACAATCTCTCCATTAGCCTTGAACGCCTTTACCAGTCGCAATTTATCTTCAGGAACAACCCTCGCAAAAATATTCACCTCATTGATTCTCTGCTGAAGTTCACTATCCGACATGATCTGCAAATCACTGCCTGACATAACCTTATCAGCATCGGCAAGCCCGATCTGACGGGCAATGTTGCGAGCAGTACCCGGATAATCACCAGTTATCATCACCACACGGATTCCGGCACTATAGCACTCCTTTATTGCCGATGGAACCGTCGGACGCACCGAGTCAGCCAACCCAATCAAACCAACAAATTCAAAGACAAAATCATGCTGACCATCCGGCAATCGAAGTGGTTGAAAAAATGCCCTTGCCACACCCAATACCCGCAAACCCTCATCAGCCATTTCGCTGATAGAGCATGAAAGTTGTACTCTCTGCTTTTCATCAAAATGACAAAGATCAATAATTGCCTCAGGAGCACCTTTGGCAGCAATGATGTACTCTTCATGCACCGATGATTTCCAGACACGGGAGAGTGAAAGCAGCTCTTTTGACAAAGGGTACTCATGCACCAGATCCCAGTCGTAGTGCAGATGCTCGGTCTCTTTGAGATAGTAATCTCCCGCCTGCTTTATTGCTTTTTCCATCGGATCAAACGGATCAAGCTGACTGGCGAGAATACTGAACTCTATAAGCTCATGAAAGCCTTCCGGCATAGAGTGTTGAGAAACCGATTCAAGCGCAATTACCTTCCCTCCAGCAAAGAGCTTGTTGACCGTCATACGGTTCAAGGTGAGTGTACCTGTTTTGTCAACGCAGAGAACAGTGGCTGCTCCCAGTGTTTCTATGGCCGGCATACGTCGTGTCAGAACCTTTTTTTTGGAAATTCTCCATGCGCCAAGAGCAAGAAATATCATTAACACAACAGGCAGCTCTTCAGGAAGAATTGCCATGGCAAGAGTAATTCCTGCAAGTATGCCATTAAGCAGTTCACCGCGGGTAAGAGTATAAAAGACAATCACTAATACGCACAACGAAAGCCCGACAAAAGCCAGATTACGTACCCATACTCCTGTTTCCCGCTGCAGGATAGTCTCTTCAGGTTCCACGGAGAGTAAAACCTTGCCGATCTTCCCGATTTCTGTTTGTATACCGGTTGCGGAAACACGTGCAATCCCCTGCCCCTGAACAACAAGAGTTCCTGAAAATATAAATGGAAGATCATCTCCACCTGGATGCACCTCTTTTCCATCTGGTTCATCATCAGACTTTCTGACAGGAAGTGACTCCCCTGTTAAAAAAGATTCATCAACCGACATATTGAGGCAAGAGAGAAGCAAAGCATCCGCAGGAACCCGATCACCTTCATGAACAATAAAAATATCACCCCGTACCACCTCACGTCCAGCAATGCGCCGTTCTCTGCCATCCCTTATAACCAGTGCACGTGGACTTGAAAGATCCTTTAACGCATCAAGAGCACCTTCTGTCTTTCGCTCCTGATAAAGGGTCAAGCCCATAACAAAAAAAACAAAAGCAAGAAGCATGAGCGCCTCCTGCACATCGCCGAGCAGCAGATAGACCGCTCCGCAAGAAACCAGCAGCAGCAACATCGGCTCACGGACAATCTCCCAGGCAGTAGAAAAAATACTCCGCTTCCCGGAAGTTGGCAACTCATTGTACCCTTCCAATGCCAACCGCTCAGCAGCTTCCGCTTCTGTCAAACCAGTAATTCCAGCTGAAGTTATGGTATTGTTCATTGTTTGCCGGTATTGAGCTATGCGCGCAAGCTATATCAAATGATGTTTGAACTCCTCATAGAAGAGAATCAATAACGTTGCTTAATAAATCTATGGTTTTACCTATAATGGTATAAAAAGGAAGTGAGTTCCCTGTGGCGAAATGCATGTTATTTGTGAAAAATCATCTTTCCCTTCCTGGAGCACTTCTTGCTGCAGGAGTGCTTGCTACACCAGCCTATGCCGCCGAATTCAGTACCAGTTTCGACCATATCCGGCTTGAGGCTGAAATCGGCTATCAGAGAAACGACGCTGACAAGATCATCATTGATTCAGGCATTTTTATCTTCAGAGGTAATTATTCGGTCACATCCTATATGGCGAATGGTTACTATGATTTCAAGGGTGACACCGTTACTCCATATCTTACCGCTGGCATCGGACTTGCACAAGTCACTATCCATAATGAGGTTAATCCGCCCAACACAATTTCCAAAACTTATTCACTCCTTGGTTATCAGTTTGGAGCAGGCATTGCTTTTCCAGTAACCAACGACATGGTTCTGGATGCACGATACCGATATTTTGGAACCAGCCCGATGAATCTCATTATCGACAATGGAAATTTTAAAGTACCCGGCAACACCTTTCTGATTGGTTTGAAGTTCACCTTCTAAATTGGGGGTCGCGGAAGACAGGGAAAAAACGAAAGCATTGATGCATTTTCATAGGAAGGACTTTAACTGATTGTGCCGTAAATCGTATATTAAAACTATACGTTTATTCCTTTTTCATTGTCCTTTTACCATGACTCCACATTGCAAAAATGCATCACAGCATCAAACCTGTTACCACTTCTGAGTTACGCTATAGAGCTGAAAAGCGCATACAGCAAGAGCAGCTGAACATACCCGATATACCCACCTCACCTGAAGAGATGCTCAGGTTGATTCATGAGCTCCATGTTCACCAGGTCGAACTCGAAATGCAGCAGGAAGAGATGGATCACGCCAGGATTGAGCTGGAGGATAGTCTTGGCAAGTATACCGAACTTTATGATGTAGCTCCAGCCGGGTATTTGACTCTGGATTGCGCCAGCACTATCCTGCAAGCGAACCTGACGGCAGCCAAGCTACTTGGTGTTGATCGATCCCTGTTACAAGATATGCGTTTTAAGCAATTCATTGTTCCGGCGGACTATCAGCTCATTGATACCTTGCTTGAAACAGTGTTCACGAAAAAAGTACCCGCCAACTGCGAGCTGAGGCTTTTGGCAAATGCTCCTCAACCATCATCCAAGACCCTGCCGACTCACTCTGGCCGGACCATTCGCCTTGATGCTGCCATAAGTGATAGTGAGTATGCCAGCCGGATTATATTTTCGGATATCACCGCTCAGAAGGCGGCTGAAGAAGATTTATGTAAAAGTGAGAGGAACTTGCGTTCCATTACAGATCAAATCGAAGAGGTTATTGTTGTTGCTGATGACAAGGGCGTTATATCCAATGTGTCACTGGTTGCAGAAACAATGTTCGGGTTGTCGCGTGATGAGGTTGTTGGTCACTCATTTATCGACTTTTTTGCGGATGATGACATACCTGCCGCTCTCAAGGTGCTCAACGATACGTTGCTCTATAAAAGGGCAAAACAGGTTGTCGAATTCAAGCTCAAGAGAAAAAACGGCTCCCTTTTTGATGCGGCAATCCATTGGCAGTATTACCAGGATGAAGAAGAGATCGGGTTTATTTGCCTCATATGGGATATTACCAACCGCAAGACCGAGGAGTGCATCCGTCAGGAATACGAACAGAAGTTAGTTGAGAACCAGCAATTTCTGCAGAATATCTATAATAACGTGAGTTATTCCGTTTTTGTTATTGATGTGCTTCCTGACGGGTCATACCATTTCAAGTGGCATAACGCGATGAACGCAAAACTGACCGGTATCCGTAACAATGAGATCATTGGCAAAACTCCCGAAGAGGTATTTGATCCTCCAATAGCCGAAGCCGTCACCAGTAATTACGACACCTGTCTTCGAGAGGGCAGGACGATACAGCTTGAGGAGTCTCTGCCGTTACATGGCAGAGAGATGTGGTGGGAAACCGTCCTGAACCCGATTAGTGACGAAAACGGAAATATCCACACCATTATCGGCACCGTCACCAACATCACCGAGCGAAAGCTGGCTGATGATCAGCTCAAAAAAATGAGCACCGCTGTAGAACAAAGCCCGGCAGTAGTTGTCATTACCGATGCAAAAGGTACGATAGAATATGTCAACCCGATGTTTACCGAGCTTACCGGATATGGAGCAGAAGAGGTAAAAGGCAAAAATCCACAGATTCTTCAATCAGGCCTGACGCCAAAACCGGTCTATGAAGAGCTCTGGAAAACAATTTTATCCGGCAATATCTGGCGTGGTGAATGGCAAAACAAAAAGAAAAACGGTGAACTCTTCTGGGAATCCGTTGTCATATCGGCCATTCAAAACCCAGAAGGCCTCATTACCAGTTTCATAGCAGTTAAGGAAGATATCACCGAACAGAAAAAAATGGTGCACGAACTCATCGCGGAAAAAGAACATGCAAAAGAGAGCGACCGCCTGAAATCAGCATTCCTTGCCAACATCAGCCACGAAATACGCACCCCCATGAATGGCATTCTCGGCTTTTCAGCACTCCTCAAAGAACCACACCTTACCGGAGAAGAACAGGCAGAATATATCGACCTTATTGAGCAAAGCGGCGAACGCATGCTCAATCTCATCAATGACCTCATAGATATTTCCCGCATAGAAGCCGGAGAAACAAAGCTTCAGATCACACCAACGCCAGTCAACAAGGTTCTGCGCGATCTCCATGCTTTTTTCATGCCTGCAATCAACCAAAAAAAGTTGCAGTTTCACTCTACCTTTGGACTTCCAGACACCGAAAGCATCATTGAGACTGACAACGGAAAGCTTGCCCAGATCTTGACAAACCTCCTCCAGAATGCCCTGAAATTTACCAGAACAGGCGCCATCGACTTCGGTTACACCAGGCAAGGCAGCACACTCGAATTTTATGTAACCGATACCGGAATCGGTATTCCAGACCAGATGCAAGAGAAAATATTCGACCGGTTCCGCCAGGTCGACAACACCCTCACCCGAAACCATGAAGGATCAGGTCTCGGATTAAGCATCACCAAAGCCTACGTAACAATACTCGGCGGCACTATCACTGTCAAATCCAGAGAAGGCACTGGAAGCACCTTCAACTTCACTCTCCCCTATAACCCTCCCGGTATTATCCTGAACCCTGACCAGAGCAGCGTCATTCTGAGCGCAGCGAAGGATCCATCCCCTCCCTCAGCACTCTGCATGCTTATAGTTGAAGATGATGTTATAAGCAGATATCTGCTCAGAAAGATGCTAAAAAGTGAGAACATTATCTTTCTTCTTGCCGAATACGGCAGGGATGCAGTTGAACTGGTTCAGCATCACCCAGAGATCAATCTTGTACTGATGGATCTTAAACTGCCGGGGATGAACGGATACGAAGCAACAAAAATGATCAAAAAGCTGCGTCCCGACCTGCCAGTCATCGCCCAGTCAGCCTTCACCTCAATTGAAGACAAACATAAAGCCAGAGAGGCAGGCTGTGATGGCTACGTTACAAAACCCATCAACAAAACCGAACTCCTCGCTCTAATCAACAACATACTAAACCACTCGAAGAAGTAGACCAAAGATGCATTCATGCTGCTGAATAGGGGCGGAGAGATAAACGCAGTGTGGAAGATTGACAGTATGGTATATCAGAGAAGTACAGCTCTCTGGTGTCTGTTATTTTGCCGGGCTTTGTGTTATTGGGATTTGTCGATAGGGGCTTGAGTACGATATGGAACAGTGGCAAAAGAGTAACGTGAACATTCCTGAATTGCGAACTTTCAGGGTCTTTGAGTTTAAACTTTAAGGCATCAATTGATTTTTCAATCAAAGCTTGATCTGCTGACGGCTTCACTCCCTCTGTTTTTGCTTTTTTCTTTTGCACTCAATAGGAAGGTAACGCACTTACTGCAAGTATCCCCACCAAAAACAAAAGCCCAAGTTTGTGGCCGGGGCTTGGCGGTATATGATGCGACCTAAACTACCAACCTTCAACAAAATAATGCCGGTATTCTTTATTTTCCATTGGGTTTATTATGTTTTTAGGTTCCTCTCCAAGAGCTTTACTGGCTTCCCTTACGGCATTATTCCAATCTTCAATTTCTTTAAGTTTGACGCTTTCAAAAAAAACTTTATTCCGCTTTAAGTCAACAAAAAACTTGTTAAACCCGATATAGCCACCGAAACTATTTTTAGCATTAACCTCTCCTCGAACTGGACGATTAGTTTCTTTTCCAACGTGAACATCCCTAAATCTTGCCGATTCAGGGTCTTTTAGTGATCTTCTTACCGAAATCTTTGCTTTCTCGATTAATCCATTGTCTATACAATACCCAATATTTACCGCCATCACCGCCATGACCACTGCAATAAACAATACCTTGATCTTCATTTAATCCCCCCGCGTTTAAGTTGATGATAATACTTACGCAATTTAGCGGATTACCTCCGCTGTGCAAGCGTGGTATTGTGAAAGAGCAGAAAAGCAAAAACCCCAGTTTGTGTCCGGGGCTTGGTGTATTAAGGATTTATTCGGTCAGCTTTTGATTTTAAGGCTATCAGTAACGTACACAGTATTGAAATAGGCAATGCGGCCAGTATTCCAAACCTAAACCCTCCAAGAACACAAAATACGAACCCTGCAAAGCCTGCTCCTATAGACTGTTTATTAATTCCTACCAATAAAGGGATTAATCCGAACAACGCTCCAACCATCAACGACCCGATTATTGCCCAAAAGTAAATTTGTTCCATAATCTACTTGTTTAAGTTTATAATGAAGGATTATAGGTAATTCTTAGAGATTGCTCACCCTTGATCTTGTCGAGATAATCTGCCCATACCTGCATCATTCGTATCCGCTCTTCCAAATGCTTCGCCCTGTTGTACGCACTGCCAAGTCTGTCCGGTACGCGGTGGCCAAGCTGCGCTTCGATAGCGTCCGGAGAGAACTGCAATATTTCATGCAGCATGGTTCTTGCCGTAGCGCGAAATCCGTGCCCACACACCGTGTCTGAATCCCATCCCATTGTACGCAATGCTGAGTTTATGGTATTGGGTGACATCACCCGGCTTACAGCTCTTCCGGGGAAAACGTGCTTGCTTCGGCTTGTGTAGGGATGTAGCTGTTTGAGAATGGCCACCGCTTGACGTGAAAGTGGTATCGTTTGCACCTGCCCTTTTTGCTCCGCTTTATCTCTCAATGCAAGCTTGGTATCTTCAACCGGCAACTTCCACACCGCTCCACCAATATCCACGTCCGCCCATTTCGCATGTCGAAGCTCACCCGGACGAACAAACAGCATTGGTGCAAGTTTTAGCGCGCATATAACAACAAATGTTCCCGCGTAGTTATCAATATCGTTGAGCAGCCGGCCAAGCGTGACAGGATCAAGAATTGCGGACATGCTCTTGACTTGGTGATGTACAAGCACTTTACTGAGTCCTTCAGTCGGGTCAGTCAGAACACCAGGTATTGAGCTTACCCTTGCATACCGGAACACTTGTCCGATTATCGTTTTCACCCTGTGCGTTGTTTCATATGCCTTTCGCGCTTCGACGTTGCGAAGTGCGGACAACACATCTCTCGTTGTGATCTCTGATAAAAACATGCTGCCAAGCATCGGCAGAATGTCCGCTTTAAGCCTGTCGCTGATCTTTTTCGCATGGCCTGAGCTCCATTCTTTTTCCTGCACTGCGAACCACTGCGAAGCGATATACTCAAAAGTATTTCTCTTCACCTCTACCTCCGCAACAATAGAGGCTTTTAAGCCCTTTCTTTCCGCACTTGGATTAATTCCACGCGATAACTGTGTTTTTGCCTCCTGACGCCTATCACGTGCATCCTCAAGGCTTACTGTTGGATAAGTGCCGAATGATATAAGGCAAGGCTTCCCCTCAAACCGATATTTGAACCGCCATCCTTTCAAAGCAGGTAACGGCTTTCCATCAGCAGTATATTTTTGCGGGGATATCAACAGGAAAAGACCGCCACCGTCAAACAGCGATTGCGCTTTATCGGTTGGCCTTGTTGTCTCTACCTTCCGCGCTGATAATGGAATGATTTGTTTCGGCATGGGTATACTTTTTTCTGCCGTTAAGACTGTTAACACTAACTATACTTTTGAGTATACCCAAAAAAGATGAATTATAATAGACAACAGTGTACAACAGTGTACGGATAAAAAGCAAAAACCCCTGATTTTACAGGGGCTCGTAGACGATAATGTATGATAAGATATTACATTTGTGTCGGGGTGGCGGGACTCGAACCCACGACCTCTGCGTCCCGAACGCAGCACTCTACCAACTGAGCCACACCCCGAAATACCTCTCATCTGTGCCCTTGGGCAGACTTGAACTGCCGACCTTTAGTTTCGGAAACTACTGCTCTATCCACTGAGCTACAAGGGCATGGCCATACTTTAACTGAATTGAATCAGGGAAGTGAAGATAATAATATAATTACAAATACATAAAAAAACATCAATCAACGCTTGGTGTGCTCAATTCAGAACGAAGGTTGAAAGTGATGAAAACCTTGGTATCAGTCATCAGTGTTTTATCGGTAGAGTAATAACCACACACGTGCCGATCATGGGAGTACTTGTAATCTTGATATCTCCGTTCATCTCCTGTATTATTCCATAGCTGATCGAGAGGCCGAGGCCTGATCCTTTGCCTGAATCTTTGGTGGTATAGAAGGGATGCATGATGTATTCAATATTTTGTTCACTGATCCCTATCCCGGTATCCTCAACGCTTACTGTTATAAAACCGTTGTCATAAAATGATCGTATCAGGATTGTCATGTCATAGGCTGACTGGCTGAGCTGCTTGCGCTCTTCAAGGGCATCGATGGAGTTCCTTATCAGGTTATGAATGACCTGCTCAAACTTGTAGACATTGCCGGCGGCAGTAACCTGCTCTTCATCAGGTTTGAAGTCAAGAGTGATTGAGCGGTGTTTACACTGCTCCGAGACCATCATGAGAACATTACGAATGCTTTTATTGATATTAATAACCGATGAGATGTAATTGTTGTCGCTACTGGAGAAGGAACGGATGTTGTCGATAATGGTCTGAACCCGGATGATGTTTTCAAAAATTTTGTCAGACATTATTTTAATATCCTCGATAGAGCTCCAGTTGCTGTTTGAGGCTTTCATCAACATTTTATCAAGCACAAGCCCGATATTATTGATTGGTTGATAGATTTCATGTGCAATGCCCGAAGCCATTTCGCCAAGGCTGATAAGGCGCTTTGCATGGAAGAGCTCGCTTTCGATTAGTTTGCGCTGAGAAATATTCCGGATAATCATCATATAGGATGATGGCTTTCCGATATAGTCCAGGATGAGTGCTGCACTGATTTCAGCCGAATAGACCGTATGGTTTTTCTGTTGTAACAGGATCTCCCTGTTCTGGATCAACCCTTCACGGAGAGTTATGTCGAATATTTCATGGAGTATTGCAATGTTGTCCGGATAGACAATCGTTGAAAACGGCAGGCCGATAATTTCGGAAATGTTGTTTATGCCGAATATCTCAAGTCCGACAGCTGAAACACTGCTGATAATACCTTCCAGGTCAGTCGTAATGATAGTGTCGGGGGATGCGGCAATAAGCGTCTGGTATTTCTTTTCCAGCTGCTTTTCACTTTTCCTCTGAGCATCTTCAGTATTCAGGCGCCGGGTAATGTCGTGAATGATAGCATAGAGATACTCTTGGCCTTCGATAGTAATCGAATTGCTGAAAACCTCTACATCGCATATGGAGCCATCTGCCCGCCGATGGCGAAACAGAAACTGGTTTTGCTGAGAGGTTCTGGCGTACTCCATGTTATTTTTTACAGCTTCAGGTGTAACATTGGTGATCTGCTGTATACGCATCTGCCGCAGCTCGTCAATTGACCATCCATAAAATCTTGCAGCTGCATGGTTGGCGTTTAAGATATCGCCTGTTTCAGGATCAAGAATAATCATGACCGCAGAGTGGTTTTCGAAAAGCAGCCTGAATCGCTCTTCGCTTTCCACAATGGCCTCTTCATGTTGCTTGCGCAGAGTAATGTCGTCAAACATAGCTACAGATTCCCCTTTTTGTGGACTGTAGACAGTGATACCAAACCATTTCGCCAATACCCTGAGGTAGACTTCAAACTGCTGAGCAATACCGGTTTCGACTGCCTTCCTATGTGCTTCGATAAACTCCGGATTTGAGTCGGCAATTCCTGGCAGAACCTCTGTCATCCTGCGACCTACGACGTTTTTGAGACCGGTCAGTCTTTCATAACTTGCGTTGACCTCCAGATGAATAAAATCAACAGGTCGACCCTCTTCAATGATTATCCGGGAGTGTACATAACCCAAACGCATATATGCGATGGGATTCAAGGGGTGAGTTACAGGAGCAATTATAGCGGCTGGTGTATATTGAAGTTCCTGCACTACTTGAT
>Ga0364921_10148_pt1 | contig 21440 bp, 23 predicted proteins | sample ExccelJu500001D3_2_FD_206956 | JGI IMG/M metagenome (GOLD analysis project Ga0364921, IMG submission 206956) | Enriched cells from Trout Bog Lake Hypolimnion, Wisconsin, USA - BchlTB.June20.5000.01.D3 | ecosystem: Environmental > Aquatic > Freshwater > Lake > Hypolimnion/Profundal zone | place...
GCTATGACGGGCATGGTCGTAGTAGTTGATGGTAATTCCGATGTCGTGGAGCAGGCTGGCGACATGAAGCATTTTTTTATCCCGCGGCTCCAGCTCGTGCAGATCCTGCCAACCGTCGAACATTGCGGCAGCCAGCTCGGCGACATGATTAGCATGAGCGACATTGCCCTTATAGAACAGCAGCATATTCAGGGTGCTGTGAAGAAGAGGGTCATCGACGATTTCATTCTGGCCGGTATGGGCAAGATAATGTTGGAAAAACAAGCCTTCCCGCACGCCGCAGCCGCTGATAATCAGACGGTCGGATCCGGTCACGTCAAACAGGCTCTTGATGATGGTGGCACCGGCGACGATGATGTCGCCGCGTTCGCTGCTGAGTCCGGGGAATTTGAGGCGCTGTTTCAGGTCTGTTGCCGTTATTGCCCGCCACAGATCGGTGAGGGAGATGTCTCCCAGCCGGTAGTTATGGACTTTGTTGAAAGGGTAATTTTTGCGTTTTTGATCCATTTTGGCAATATTGCGGGCTGTGCCGCCAACGCCGATGATCGGCAGGGCAAGGCCGGCCAGCCAGGGAACTTTATTCATATGTTGGGTGATAAAGTCGCGCAGTTCGGCAAGTTTGCCATCGCTGACCTTATCTTGGGTCGCGAAGATCTCGGTGAGGTTGACTGCGCCGAAGGGCAGGCTGACCGCCCGTTGCAGTTTGCGGTCATTGATCAGCGTCAATTCGGTGCTGCCGCCGCCGAGGTCGAACAATACCGCATCAGTTATATCGATGGTGTTGACTGCGCCGATATAGCCCAGACGTGCTTCTTCTTTACCGCCGATAGTCTGGACGACAATATTGGTCTGCTCGCGGATCCGTTCCAGAAGATCAGCGCCGTTTTTGGCGTTGCGGACCGCAGCTCGCACATTTGGGCAAAAATTTTCATCGTCTCGGTGGCTCGGAGCATTGCTTCTTCCTGCAGAAACCCTTTGCCATGCATCCCCTCGCTCAGGCGCACGGTTTCCTTTTGGTGATAAACAAGATTATAAGCACCGTTGACGTAGATATGCATAACAATCAGGCGGGCCGAGTTGGAACCCAGGTCGATGATCGCAATTCTTTCGGTCACACTATCACTCCCATAAAAATAGTATTCGTCTTTTCCGGCTAAAACCTTGCAAAAGCCAAAAACAAATTCAACAGGATGTTGATATGAAACTTAACACGCTAACTTGGCCCTGCTGGTTGCCAGAAAAGAGGATTTTAGCGATGGCGTCCGAAATTTTACAGCAAAGGACATCGGAGGATACGATATGACAAATCGCCAACCAAGCCTGTTTGGGGTTATCCACATCGGTTCCGAGCAGGTCAGCCTACAGATTGTGGAATATGTTTCGCTTGACGACATGCGGGTGGCGGAAAGGGTCAGCTCTCAGGTGACGCTGGGAGAAGAGACGTTTAAGACCGGCAAAATCAGTTTCGTTGCCGTAAGGGAGATTTGTGAGCTGCTGAAGGGATACCGCCGGATTTTAAACGAGTATGGGGTAAAGGATTATCGATTGCTGGCTACGACTGCCATCCGAGAGGCCGAAAATCAGCAATATATCATCGACCAAATTCGGGTGAAAACCGGATTCTGCGTCGAAGTTGTCGACATGACTCAGGAAATATTTTATAAATATATAGCCCTGTTTCGGTCCATAGAGAAGAACGGCCTGGCCAAAGAGCAGGAGGGAATTCTTTTTGTCGATATTTCTTCCGGCGGCCTCGGTATAACTTTATATGAAGACGGGGCGCTGCATTATCATCAGAATATCCAAATAGGGGCACTGCGTATTAAGGAGAGCTTCGAAAAATATCAGCGGGAGTCGACGCATTTTTATCAGGCTTTATCCGAGTATATCAACAGCACCATCGAACCTGTGGAAAAAGAGCTCAATTCGCATAAACTAAAATATTTGGTGCTGTCGGGAATCGAAACCGGCCTGCTGCTGAAAATGCTGGGACGACGCGAAGCCACCAAATTAACCTTTCTTGACGTCCAGGAGCTGCAACACCTGCATGAGCGGGTGGCGGCGCTAAACCTGCCGCAACTGATGCAGGAATTCGATCTCACCGAACAAAGAGCGGAAATGGTCCTGCCCACCCTGCTGCTTTATAAGCATATTATGGCGATGAGTCATGTAACCGAGATCGTGATTTCCAACGATCAGTTCGCAGACGGCATCACTATTTCCCATATCGGCGAGAAATCAGGCGATAAGTGGCTTCGGATTATCGAAGAGCAGATCATCAGCCTTGCTCACGCCCTTGCCCAAAAATACCAGTATGACCCCAATCACTCAGGTGGGGTCGAGGAGGTTTCCCTGCTGCTGTTTGATCGACTGGTTAAAATTCACGGCTTGGGCAAAAGGGAACGATTCTTGCTGAAGATTTCCGCTGTTTTGCATGATATCGGTAAATACGTCTCCCTGCGCCGGCACTATTTTTACTCCTACCGGCTGATTGTTTCCACCGACATCCTCGGGTTTTCGGAAAAGGAAAAGGCTTTGATGGCCAATGTGGCCTATTACCATTCCAAAGGTATTCCGTCTGAAACCGACGTCAATTACTCCAGTCTGGATTCAGATCAGAAAATTTCCTTATCCAAACTGGCGGCGATTATGCGGCTGGCTGACGCCATCGACCGCAGTCATCTGCAGAAGGCTACCATCCGGGAAATCGCGCTGACAGGCGAGGAATTCATCATTACTGTCACCGCTGATGAGGACATTTCCCTGGAAGAGTGGACTTTTCTTGACAAAGCCGAATTTTTTGAAAGTGTTTTTGGCCTTAAACCGATACTGAAGCGACAGGCAGGATGATTCTTATGTTGGATAAACCGGATTATTTCCTGAACCGGGAACTGAGCTGGCTGAAATTTAATCTGCGGGTGCTGAAGGAAGCGCAAAATGAGGCTAACCCCTTGCTTGAAAGGCTGCGGTTCATAGCCATAACCGCGTCCAATCTGGACGAGTTTTTCATGATCAGGGTGGCGGGTCTGAAACAGCAGCTTGAAGGCGGGATCAACAAGAAAGACGCCGCCGGCCTGGCGGTAGAGGAGCAATTGCGCCAGATCACCGAGGCATCCCGGGAACAGGTCAAGAAATTGTACAGCTATTTGAGAATCGTGCTGCGGGAGCTGGAAACCCAGGATATCTATTTCCTGCCGGTGGAACAGCTGCCGGAAAAAAGCCGCGATTGGGTGGGAAAATACTTTCATAACACTATTTTTCCGGTCATTACTCCGCTGGCGGTGGATCCAAGCCATCCGTTCCCGTTCCTGGCCAATCGCAGCCTTAACCTCGCGGTGCAGCTAAAACGCGGTCAAGGTGAAATCAAGACCGTTTTCATCCAGGTCCCCGGCGTTTTGCCCCGGCTTGTGGAAATACCGGGGGCCGGCAAACGGAAACGCTTCGTTTTCTTGGAAGACATCATTAAGACTCACTGCGGCGTGTTATTCCATGGGTACACCATCAAGGACGTGACTCTGTTTAGAATTACCCGCAACGCCGACCTGACCATCGATGAAGATGAAGCCGAGGACCTGCTGGCCGAAATGGAAAAATCGCTGCGGCAGCGAAAACGCGGCGAGGCGGTAAGGCTGGAGATTGCCAGGCCGAGTAATCGCCAGCTGGCGCAGTTTATCAAGGATGGAATAAAAATCAGTGACGAAGATGTATACGAGATCAACGGGCCGATTGATATCACCCGGTTTATGAAATTCGCCGACCTGCCGGGCTATGAGCATTTGCGCTATACCCAGTTCAGTCCGGCCCGACCGGCCGATCTCGTCGGGCAGGATAACCTTTACGCCGCCATCCGGACGCGGGATATTCTCCTGCATCATCCCTATGAATCTTTTGAACCCGTGGTGGATTTCATCCGCCAGGCCGCGGTCGACCCTCAGGTTTTGGCGATCAAGCAGACGCTGTACCGGGTGGGAGGCGATTCGCCGATTGTTCAGGCTCTGGCTCAGGCCGCGGAAAACGGTAAGCAGGTAACTGTTTTGGTGGAACTGAAGGCCCGTTTTGATGAAGAGAACAATATTTTATGGGCTAAACGGCTGGAAGAAGCGGGCTGCCATGTCATCTACGGTCTGCTTGGCTTGAAAACTCATTCCAAGATTGCCCTGGTGGTCAGGCGGGAAGACAGCGGGATCAGACGCTATGTACATATGGGCACAGGCAATTACAACGATTTTACAGCCCGGATATACACCGACATGGGCCTTTTCAGCGCCAACGACCAGCTGGGTGCCGACGCGTCGGCGTTCTTCAACGTCCTGTCCGGCTACTCCGACCCGCCGGTATGGAACAAGATTATTGTGGCGCCCCTGGGGCTGCGGCAAAGGACCTATGAACTGATCGACCGGGAAAAAGGTTTTGCCGCCGCCGGCAAGCCAGCCCGGATCATTGCCAAAATGAATGCCCTTGTGGACAAGGATATGGTACTGAAATTGTACGAGGCGTCCTGTCAGGGGGTGCAAATCGACCTGATTGTCCGGGGAATATGCACCCTGCGTCCCGGCATTGCCGGAGTAAGCGAAAACATTACCGTGCGCAGCATCGTCGGCCGGTTTCTCGAACACAGCCGGGTATTCTATTTCGCCAATGGCGGCGATGAACGGATTTTCCTGTCCAGCGCCGACTGGATGTCCCGCAACCTAAATGAGCGGGTGGAGTTGATGTTTCCGGTGGATGATCCGGGGCACATCAAGCGGATCAAAGACATTCTGGAATTACAGCTGGATGATAATCAAAAGGCCTGTGTCATGAAAAGCGACTCCAGTTATCGCCGCTGCGACAGGCGCCAGAGGGTTCTCAACAGCCAGGAAGTGCTGCTGCAGCAGGCTCATCTGGCTTCCCAGCCGCCTGCCATTTCGCTGCAGCAGAGGTTAAAGCCGGCCTACCGCCACGACGAATAAACACTTGACCGACGCTGGCGGGATGATTATAATTACAATAAGATTGCCAGAGATATACATTAATAGCTGCCCATACCGGGCTTGAATGGAAGTGTACCTAGGGTTCCGGCTGCTAGCGGCGACTGGTCCGAGCGGTACAAGACTCCGGGCGGAGTCGACACCGTGGGTACAAAATACCCCAGCGGAAAGTTCCAGGCGGAACTTTTTGCTGGGGTATTTTATTTGGCTCGCTTCTGGTATGCTGCCAGTATTGGCAAAGGCCGCAGGCACTACAACTTGTGTAAGAATTTTTAATTTTGAAACAGAGGGTGGATACAATGCAAGAATTTAAGCTGGGTTTTGGCGACGGATTTCTTTCGGTAAACTTGCCGGCAGCCAGGAAGGTGCAGGTGGTGGAAGGCAAGAGCACCTCGCCTGTTGCCGATGTCCCTGCGGCGGTGCGGCAGGCGCTGCGGCAGCCGACAGGAACACCGCCGCTGCAAGAGATTGTCGCTTCCGGCGATAAGGTGGCAATCATTGTGAGCGACTATACCCGGAGCTGGCTGCACTATGAGCGCTTTTTGCCGCTGATTTTCGATGAACTGAATATTGCCGGTATTCCGGACGAAAATATAACATTGGTGGTGGCTTTGGGTGCCCACCGGCGGCACAGCGACGCCGAAAATACCGCTGTTTACGGCCCGGAAGCAGTCAGCCGGGTCAGTATACTGCAGAGCTATGCCTGCGATGAGGCTGATTTCGCCTATGTCGGGACCACGTCACGCGGGGTGGCGGCTCATATTCATCGCCAGGTGTTGGCGGCCGACAAGGTTATTCTTACCGGTGGGATAGGCTATCATCCGATGGCCGGGTTTGCCGGCGGGCGCAAGAGCATTATTCCCGGGGTGGCCAGCTATAGTACCATTCAAGCCAACCATCGGTTTTGTCTGCATGGGCAGGTCGGCAGAGGCATCAATCCAGACTGCGGCTGCGGCAAACTTCTCGGCAATCCGATGCACGAAGACCAGATGGAAATTGCCGCAATGGTCAATCCGGCTTTCTTGTTTAATGCCATCTTAACGCCCCATGGTGAGGTTGTCCGGTTTGTCAGTGGACACTGGCAAACGGCCTGGGAAGAAGGCTGCAGATCGGTGGCGGAACTATACGGGGTACCCATCAGCGAAAAAACCGACCTGGTCATTGCTTCAGCCGGAGGGTTTCCCAAGGACATCAATTTTTATCAGGGAACCAAGGCGATTGAGAACGCCGTGGCGGCCTGCAAACCAGATGGAGTTATTATCGCGCTTTTAGAGTGCCGCAACATTTTCGATCCCCCTGATTTTAGCGGCTGGTTTGATATTGCATCCCTGACAGAGCGGGAAATGGCGCTTCGCGGCGGGTTTACCGTACCAGGGTATGTTGCCCTGAAGAACGGACTTGACGCTGCCCGGATGCCGCAGATCATTGTCACCTTGCCGGAGAACCGCGCCTTTGTTGAAAAAGCGGGAATGACGGCGGTGACCTCTTTTGCTGAGGCGTTGGCTCTGGCTGAAGCCCAGATCAAGCGGAGCGAGTATACAGTCACGGTGATGCCTGAGGCTGCCAACACACTGCCGTTGTTTGGCGGATAAAACGCCGCCTGCTTAAATAAGGAGGGGATGAAAGTGTTTTGGAATAAACCCATGGAGACGATGGGACGCGGCGAGATGACCAATCTGCAAAGCCTCCGGCTGCATGACACGGTTGAGCGGATTTATCGCCAGGTGCCGTATTACCGCAATAAACTGCAGGCATTAGGACTGCTGCCTGAAGATATCGCCGGTATCGAGGATGTTGGCAAGCTTCCCTTTATCACCAAGCAGGAAATGCGGGACAATTACCCGTATGGGCTCTTTGCGGTTCCGCTGACGGAGATTGTCAGGGTTCACGCGTCCAGCGGAACCACCGGCAAACCGACAGTGGTAGGCTATACCAAGCGGGATATCGGGATCTGGTCTGAAGTAATGGCCAGGGCTCTCACCTATGCCGGGGCCTCAAAGCACTCCTGCATCCAGGTCGCGTATGGTTACGGTCTGTTTACCGGTGGCCTTGGGGTGCATTATGGCGCAGAAATGATCGGTGCTTCGGTTATCCCGGTGTCCAGCGGCAATACCGCAAGGCAGATCATGCTGATGAAAGATTTTGGCACCACTGTGCTTGCTTGCACGCCATCCTACGCCCTCTATATCGCCGAAACCATGCGTGAAATGGGCCTGGAACCGGGGGATCTAACCCTGAAAGCCGGTATTTTTGGCGCCGAACCCTGGTCGGAACGCATGCGGCAGGAGATCGAGGACCGGCTGGCGATAAAAGCTCTGGATATCTACGGCTTGAGTGAGATTATTGGTCCGGGAGTCGCCAATGAATGCGCTTGCCAGGATGGACTGCATATCAGTGAAGATCATTTTTTCCCGGAAATTATCAACCCCTTGACAGGGGAGGCGCTACCTGACGGCGAAAAAGGAGAATTAGTACTGACCACAATCACCAAAGAGGGGATGCCGATGGTGCGCTACCGCACCCGGGATCTCACCGTCCTCAACCGTAGTATCTGCGACTGTGGGCGGACCCTTGCCAGGATGGGTAAAGTGCTCGGACGCACTGATGATATGCTTATTATCCGAGGGGTTAATGTCTTTCCGTCGCAGGTCGAGAGCGTACTCCTCGGTCTTGGCGAAACGTCGCCCCACTATCAGCTGATTGTTGACCGGGAAGATAATCTTGATACCCTTACCGTCTTAGTGGAAGTCACAGAGGAGATGTTCTCTGATGAAGTGCGGCGGCTGGAAAAACTGGAATATAAGATCAAAGAAGCGTTGGCCAGCGTCCTGCAGGTGACAGCCAAGGTGCGTCTGGTTGGCCCCAAATACATTGAACGAAGCGAAGGCAAGGCCAAGCGGGTAATTGACAACCGGAAAATATAAGCAGGGAGGGCTAGATATGATCATCAAGCAAATATCGGTTTTTCTGGAAAATCGGCCTGGTACACTGGCTGAGGTGCTGGGAGTGCTGGGAGAGCATGACATCAATCTCCGGGCCATGGCAGTAGCTGATACCGCTGATTTTGGTATCCTGCGGCTGGTGGTCAACGAGCCGGATAAAGTGGAGCGGGTGCTAAAAGGCGCTAACTTCGCGGTCAAAACCACGCCGGTTCTGGCGATGAAGGTGACCGATCATCCTGGCGGCCTCTTGGCCGAAATCAAAAAGCTGACTGCATCCGGCATTAACATCGAGTATGTTTATGCCTTTGCCACCGCAACCAGCGATGAGGCACGGGTTGTTCTCAAGGTCGATGATCTGAACAAGGCGGAACAAGTGCTGCGCAGTGAAGCTCCTGCGGCGTCCGATGTCGGCGATGGGCCGAACTTCTACTGGTAATCTTGAAGGGGGGGGGCCGGGGTTTGGAGCGCGGCATTCGGTGTAAACCAGCCATTCCTCGGTTGTTCTCATCGTCCGGGCGGGCCTGTTTCGCCTTTGCAGAAAAAAATTATTGCGAAAGAATAAGGAGAAAGTGCAACATCGAAAAAAAATGGCCGGACTGGCAGGATTTTTCCCTATATAGACAGTATAATAAACACGGTAGCACTGCGACTATGATGAGAGGGTGTACGATATGGGGGAGCTTTTCCGGGTGGCCATTCACCACGACAATGACTGCGGCTACATCGAATATGACCCGGATGTGCGACAGATTACGGTGGTGCTTGATGACGCGGCGAAACGCGGTGAAGTGGAAGCATTTTTACGCCGGAAGCATGTTATCCGGGTAGCGAAGCATTCTTTACGGGATTTTACCGAAGCAACCGGTTTTCCGACCGAAAGCCTGGATTTCCTGAAAGTGGTCCTAACCTCCTTGTGGGAAGATACCGGGGTGCTGGTCGACTGGAGCAGGCCAATTATTTCCCGCTGACCGAATGGCAATAAGCGAGGCTGCAGACCGCAGACTCGCTTTTAAAATTAGTTATCAACAGAGATATCAACATTTTACATACAATTGTGGATAACGCTGTGGAAGTTTTTTACTAAACCTGAATTATTAGTAAAAAAGCATAGCGCCCTGTGGATAACTTTGACCTAACCGGTAAAATCGGCCAGCAGGCTTGCCTTGACAGCGGTTGACGATAATGCTATAATTCTTCCGGTAGCGTAGCTCCTATATCATCAAGAGTACGCTCATGCAAAGATTCTGTTGCCTTTCATGCGCCCGTAGCTCAGGTGGATAGAGCAGCGGTTTCCTAAACCGTTTGCCGGTGGTTCGAGTCCTCCCGGGCGCACCAGATGTATCGAGGGTTCTAGCTTATGGCTAGAGCCTTTTTTGTTGTCAGGAAGGCAATTAGGAAGGCAATAGGCCGTAAAACCGTATAGAATTAGTAGAGTGAGTAACGATTGACTTTTCCGGCAGGAGAGTGGCAGCACTCCTATATAGTCTGCACGGCGTAAAGCATGACCGGAAAAAACAAAATTTATATAATCGGCAGCACGAAGACTGAGACCGCTGTCAGGTCCATCCCTATCAATACCAGTGCTATTGCACGAATTGCGCCATCACGAGGCCAGACAGGCTCAGGAGAGGCTAAACTTTGGGGAGGCATATGGAAGGACAACGGTCTGGTATTTGCCCTCCCTGGCGGTCTAATAGTGTCCCTGAATGGCATGAGCGACAAGTTTATCACCATTGTGAAAAAATCTGGCATCGATCGGCGGACTTTCCATGATATGCGACACACGTTCGCAAGCATTTGCATATCCCAAAAGGTAAACATCAAGGCGCTGTCGCAGTACTTGGGTCACGCGGACATAAGTATTACTCTGGACCCCTATGGTCATCTGTTGCCGGGCGATAAAGAGGAGATAGCAAATACCATAGAGGCTTTTCTGGCGGGCATATAGCTCGCCTTTTTTCGTTAAACTCATGACGGAGAACATTGAGAAGGATTTTATTGAGCAGGCCAGCAAGGTCGATGTAGCTGCCATTGACACCCGGCTGGGGGAAGTGCGTGGGGAGATGGCCACGCTGGTTAAGCCGAACTTAACGGCGGGGGTTGACACCGAAATCTATAGCGAAGAATATCACCGGATAAACGGCGAGATGGAGGAATTGCGGGGCAAGCGGTCGGTTGTAACTCAGGCTGAAATTGTGCGGCGCGAAACGCTCGAACGGGCGCGGGAGATTGAGAAGGTGCTCCGGGGAATGGATGCTTTTTGGCCCATCCTGCGTTTAGTGGATTGTAACGATGCGACGCGAAGATGGATGGACAGTATAAATTCGACAAAGATATTTATATAATCGCATCGAACGGGGAGGGATAGCCAAGGACTAGCTAGAACATTACAATGGGAATTGCGCATGCCGCTTCGGGGCGTGATGCTGAGGGTGAGTGTTGCTGGCGGAGCAAATGAATAGGGATTGTCGCTGAATCGCACCAGTATTTTTAGCATGAGGCTGTGCACAGGAACTACTCACATCGATAGGGAGTAGTATTTTTTTGTGCTAGTGGGGTTATGCAACTTGTTTTGGAGGCTTTACAGTCAATAGTTTCGAAAGGGAAGGGTCTGCGTGTTCGGTTTCGGTATACCTGAAATCATCGTGATTGTGGATATACTTGGGGTAATTGGTCTTGTAATTTCCGGTATTAGATTTGCCATTATATTATTCGAATAAAAAACCGAAGACCGCTTGCAATTTTTTATTGCGATGAACGGGCTGACAATGAAGCTAAACGACAATTCTGGAAAGAAAAGAGTGGAGAGAATCAAATGAATCACAAAAAGATCATGAGAACGTCAATTATACTCATTGTGGTCGCAGTCGTAGTCGGGCTGGGGCTTGTTCCTGCTAAAGCCGAAGATGGCAAGGTGGATATTGTCGGCGGAAATGTCATGAATCATCTCGTTGAAGTCCCTGTTCCCTCAGGGTGGGACGATAAGGGGAAATTCAAAGAAGGAGATAGTTGCAAGTTTTGCTCCATTACCTCCGAAACAGGATAATCGATTATTGGCAAATATCTTATGGTGGCACCGAAGCGCCAACCTATGCGGTTGTTAAGTCTCAGGATTCCTTAGATAGTATCTGGTCAACCCTTAGAATACCCCCTGAAAAACCGGAAGTCGATTTCACGAAGTATTTCCTTGTAATTATTCAACCTGGGCGTACGATCACTCAATACAAGTACAACCTGAATATTACGGAGAACTCAGCAACAATTAAAATTTCTCTGACTGAATATCACTCATCTGACGATAAGGGCTGGTTAGCAAGTCAGGAGCCGATTTTGGTTTTCAAGCTTCCTCAGAACGCCAAAACAATTATTGTGGACATTAAAAGAGCGCCTGGAAGTGAAGGCCCTTATCCAAAATGAACGCGCACGTTATGCAGGTGTAATTGGGATTGTGTTTACGTGTAGCACAGAGTGGCGTGCAAAAAATTCAGGGTGCGCGTTACTTGGGGCTGGAAGCTGCGTTTACTGCAAAAGAAGGAATATTAAATGATGTCTTCGACTTTACAAGTTTCGCATTGGTTCAGCAAGTGGAATAATGTCTTTATCTAACCGATGAGGGAATACCGGATGAACAGATGTATTATGGCATATCTTCGCAGTAGCCTCATACTTGCAGCTGTGATGGTTCTGACAGCCCTGCCGGCATCGGCGTGGGCGGTGAGCGCGGGAGATTACAACGCGAAAGGAATGAATTACGTCCGGCAGGGTGAGTACGATAAAAGCGATCAGCGAGTTCAGCTCTGCTATCAAGGTTGACCAGCGGTATGTGAAGGCCTACAACAACCGCGGCGGAGTTTATGTCGTTTTACAGAAATATGAGCTTGCGCTTGACGATTTCAATCAGGCGCTGGCTTTAACTCCAGATTATGCGAAGGCCTATAACAACCGCGCCTACGTCTATGCGAAGATGGGGAAATACGACCAAGCCATTGACGATGTCAATCAAGCGCTGACTGTCGGACCGGAAGAGGCAATGTTCTATGATACTCGCGGCTATGCCTATGCCGGGAAAGGAATGTTGGCCGAAGCGCTGAAAGATTTTGATTTAGCCTTAGGCATGGATCAAACCTTGGAGACAGCCTACCTCCACCGGGCGGAAGTCTATGACCGGACAGGGGAGCAGGACGCTGCGAAAATGGACTATACTGCCTATATCAGGTTCGCCAGAGAAGACAAAAACGACGCCGACTTGGCAACAGCCAAACGGCGTTTGACCCAGTTAAGCCAAATGGCGCCAGACTTTAAATAAATGACGGAGCCCGCAATATGGCAATATTATGCGGCGGTCTGCTCGAAGACCAGGGTTAAACACCCTATGTCTGGAGTTGAGGAAAGAATCAAGGCCCGATGCTTTTAACGAAAGAGGCGGAAAGGAAGAAATGACATGCGAAAGATTCCCGGCGTAATCCTCGCACTGAGCCTGTTATTGATGATCCATGCGACAAGTTATGCCGCGCCGCCGGTGGAAGGGTTCCTTGGCGTATCGTGGGGAACCGGGCTGGAGCAGATCGACCGGGCGATGACCGCGCAGGGGTTCAGCGGCAAAACGGTGCTGAATCAAGGCAGTGCGGTCCGTTACCGGGGTAACTTCGAAGGCTATCCGGCTTATGTGGTGTTTAGCTTGTGGAATAACCATTTCTACAGGGTCACCGTCAGCGGCATCTGTCAAGTATGGGACAAGGACCGCAGCTCGGAAGTCGGCGAATGTTTCGGGCGTCTGCAGGCGTTGTTCACTCAGCAATATGGCCAGGCCACGGACGAAGCAGGCCCGCCGGAGACCAGGGTAACTTACTGGAACAAGCTCGCCGGCCCCGCGGGGCAAAAGGACGAACTGAGACTGATCCTATTGCGGCATTTACCGGAAGGCGGCCTTACGGAAGGATCGGTAGAAGTCCTGTTTGAAAATCGGCGGTTGCAGACCTGCCTGTACTCGCAAATGATGGGCCGTATGCCGCCTGGCGACTGCCCGGTGAAATGATCGAGGCTGGAGGGCAAATGCAAAGACGCATGGGCCCACGCGCGAAGGGGGACTGTGGATGAAAATCAAGCGATATTGGGTTATGTGGATGGTAGCGGCGGCCCTGGCGGCTAATTTTGCCTTTGCCGCGTCACTCTGCAAGGCGGAAGAGCAGCCAGCCTTTAAGTCCGAAGCGGCTTCGCTCGTCAAGGTGGCGGGGAGAGAGGAGTCGGCCGTTTTTTGGCTAAAACTTATTCCCACCAGTGCCGGGCTGGAACAGCTCGTGTCCGCGCGGCGTCAGGCTGGATTGGAGCCCGGCCGGTTCGGCGCGGCGGCCTATGTGCTGTGCCAGGTCGATGTTCGGCCGGACAGGTTTGTGATCATCCAGCAGTTGTATTTCGATGCGGCTGGCGTGGTAATCGCCGACTGGACCCGGACAGACTGGGCCAGCGTGGAGCCGCCTGGAGCAATAATCGCCAGTCAGGCGCAAGCTGTCTTACCGGACTATTTTAAGCTCAAAGCGAATAATCTGCCACCAGGATTTGCCGGTATCCCCTGGGGCTCGTCTCCGGCCTCCATTCCCGGCGCGACCCAAGACGAGACCATGGCAGAAGTCCTGCGGGTCTATGTTGCGGTAGTCGATGTTTCGGCCTTGCTCGGTGACGTGCCGCAGGTCAAGGAGGCCTGGATGTTATTCGACCGGGACCGGGGCTTGCAGCGGGGGGCGATTAGCTTTGACGGGCGAAATTATGAGAAGGTCCTGCAGCGGTTGACCGATTTACTTGGCAACCCGCGGTGGAAGCCAGGCAGGGGTGGCCTATACTGGAGTTTGGCGAACGACCTGAAGATCGAAATCGAAGTCATGCCCGCCTTTGGCATGCTGCACGGATTGCTGAAAGTCGAGAACCCGCAGTTTGCTGCTTATGAGGCGCACTTGTTCGGGCGTCCCGAGTAAGATCAAAGCTTTCTATAAGAGAGTAGGGAGGAGATTGTTATGAAAGAAAAGGTTGAAATGTCTTGTCGGTCAAAGCTCGGCAGATGGTGTTTGAGCATGGTGAAGCATTGCAGGCTCACAATGATTGCGGCATGTCTGTTGCTGCTGGTTTTCGGGAACTCCAGTGCAAGCGCTACCGGAATCGATGGGTTTATGGATATTCCCTGGGGAACAAGCCGTGGTGAGATAGCCAAAAAAATGGCCGAACTGAATTATTCAAGGGATCCCGATTCGAGCGGTGATACAGACATTTATGTCGGAATGTTTGCCGCCCGCCGCGCGTATTTGACTTTTGTGTTTATCAATAACGTATTTTGGGAAGGCGGCGCAAACTTTTTAGATGCATACCATGATGTCTCGGAAGGGGATTTTCGGTGGTTTGTCGATCAGAATTTTAGCGACTATGAAACTCAACTAACCAGTAAATATGGCATGCCCTATTCTCAGTATCGCTTTGCGGGTAACGAGCCTTGGAAACCCTGTGGTGACTTCTGGAAGATTGAGGATAAGGGAATCACCATTCAGATCGAACTGCACAAACATTACGCATACAAAGACAGAAGCTGGAACAAACACAGCGTGGTGGGTATAGATTACAAAAATCTCACACTCTATGACAAAGAAAAGCAGCGCTCGGTCAATCGGGACTTGTGAGAGGTGGCCCAGAGAATTAATAACGGAGATCATAGTACATCGAGCATGGCATTAAGTGACAAGCAAAACCGGATATCCAGGGGAGACTACTTTTCGAGGGTACCGCAAATTTTGTGGTTACTTATCATCATATCGGTGACGGCGGCGGCAACCACGCGGCGCTGGTAGATTCGCATTTTAGCCGCTTTGAAGGGGCGCTGATCGAAAAGCTGGGCAATCCGACCAGCCGGTCTCCGGTAATCAACGTACCCTGGAAGCCGGCCTGGGACTGAATGGGAAATAAAAGACTCTTCCGGCAATATGAGGGTGACATTGTCAAAACGCCATAGGGTCTTCCTGGGCTCGCCAAATAGCAGTGAAGGATATCAAAGATCTCTAGGGTATGTGAATCAGGGCAAGGTGGATAAAAAAACTTATTTGAGGAGGAGTTGACCTATGTCAATCAACGGGGTGAAGTCGTCTGGCCAGGTGATTGAAGGGACGGTAAAAAGCTGGATGGAAAGTTTCGAATTTGATTCGCCAAAATAATTTCGTTGCCCTAAGTAGGATTATTACTGTTTCATACCGAAGTATGCTAGATTATTCCAATGATAACGAGTAAGTCGTCTCAAGAGTGAAGGAGGAAAGGAGGTGTGGCACTATGACGAAGTTACCGGCACAAGATAAGCCAGAAGTCATGGATCGTAGGGAGTTCTTTAAGGCGACCGGTAAAGCGGTTATCCCCGCGCTTGGCTTTATCGGTTATACTCTAATAGCCAGTAAAGTGCAAGCGGCCAATAAACCTAAGGGACCTTCATGCGGGTGTTCGCAGTGCTTGGGTTGCTGCGATGGTGGTTGTGATGGCTGTACCAACTCTTCTGCTTAACCTGTTGTCGCAACTTTTGTCGGATACTGATTTGTTTAGAAACAAAGATGAGATCTATCAGAAAACCCGGTTCGTAATGAAGCGGGTTTTCATCATAAAAGCTATCCTTGATCCAGCCATAGACATGCCTGCATCGGAGGGGTTGACTTGACAACCGTTGTGAGACCGGCCATCACGAATACTTTTGAGCCATGGCAGAAGGGCAAACCAAAATCGGTGACATTTATCGTCACGGAAGACTGTCAATTGCGGTGCGGATATTGCTATGTTGTAGGAAAGAGCAAAACACATAAGATGTCGTTTGCTGTTGCCAGAGCAACGGTTGACTACTTGTTAAGAGAACGGCAGCTCTTTATTGATGACTCGGTCATCTGGGAATTCATCGGGGGAGAACCCCTGCTGGAAATCGAGCTGATCGACCGGATCTCCGACTACATCAAATTTCGGATGTATGAGCAAAATCACCCCTGGTTCAACAGTTATCGATTTAATTTTACAACGAATGGGTTATTATACGGAACGGAAAAAGTCCAGCACTACATCAGGAAAAATATCCGGCATCTCAGCGTCACAATCAGTATCGACGGCACAAGGCCGAAGCACGATGCACAGCGCGTATTCCCCAATGGGGCAGGGTCATATGACGCAGTCGTGCAAAATATTCCCTTGTGGTTGCGGCAGTTTCCCCATGCCAGAACGAAATCGACCATCTCGCATGAGGACCTCCCCTTCATCAAAGAAAGTGTCCTTCATATGTGGGAACTGGGAATTAAAAATGTCAGCATGAATGTTGTCAATGAGAACGTGTGGCTGCCGGGGGATAAAGATTTATTTGAGGAGCAACTCATCCAGCTTGCCGACTATATCATAGATCATCGTTTATATAATGATTACTCTTGTTCTTTGTTTTCCGAAAGCATCGGACAACCCCTCGACCCTGACAATGATCAGAACTGGTGCGGTACCGGTTACATGCTGGCGGTTGACGGAGAAGGCACTTTCTATCCCTGCATTCGTTTTGCACCATATTCTCTGCAGAACAGACCCGCTCGCTCAATCGGCAATTGTTTTGACGGAATTGACACCAATAAATTACGGCCTTTCCTGTCGCTTACCCGGAAAGCGCAAAGTCCCGCTCCCTGCTTGTCTTGTGAAGTCGCTAGCGGATGCGCATGGTGCCCTGGGAATAATTACGATAATGCGGCAACAGACACAATTTTTCAACGGGCAATTTTCACCTGCCAGTTGCATAAGGCCCGTATTCGGGCCAATCTGTACTTCTGGGCAAAATTGCAGGGGCAGCCAGATTATATATATCAGCCCCTCCTTTGCGAAGGAAGGTGCGAATGATGTTTCAATACGTGCTGGTGATTTTGGAAAAAGGCGCAGTTCCTTTTTGCCATTACCAAAATCCGCATTTCTATTCCACCCGTGAGCCCGAGCGTATGTCGCTGGCAATATTGGAAAATGTCGTAGAAATTGCGCGGACAAACGAGTTGTTCGTTAATTTTCTTTATGGAAAACAACGGTTGCCGCCCGAATACGAAAAGCTGATCGAAACAGTCAAGCACGTCAAGATCATGCCCCTTCCTTTGACAACCGTTTATCGTGACGGTATTGCCGTTTTGGATGCCGATGACTGCGACTCCCTTGTTGAGCAGGATAACGTCACATACGGCAACCTGATCCTTCGTGTGGAAAAGCATAATATCGCTGACTTGAGCCGGTTATTTCGGTTGTTGCAGGGAAAGTGTATGCGTATAAATATTCATTTGGTGGGAATCGAGTATTTCACAGAATCGGAAATAGCCATTTATGAGGGCGAACTGGAAACAATTAGTCGAGAACTTGTTAAACAATATGAAGGTGGAAAGGATATCGAAGTCAGCCTTTTATCCGACCGGATGCTGTTGAGCGCGATGAATAATTGTGACGCTGGAGTAAAGCATATAACGGTTGCTCCGGACGGGAAGTGCTATATTTGTCCCGGCTTTTACTATAGAGACACAACCAGCGATATTAGCGTCTCATTACAAGAAGCGCTGGCGGCACCGATTACAAATGGACGCTTGCTTGACATTGCTTGTGCGCCAATCTGCTCTCGTTGTGACGCATATCATTGCAAGCGGTGTGTTTACCTAAACCTCAAAAGTACCGGAGAAATTAATACCCCATCTGGGCAGCAATGCATAGTCGCTCATATCGAAAGGGAAATGTCCCGTATTATGGCTAACAGTCTAGAATGGCTGGAAGGATTTCAGGAATTACCCCGTATTGCCTGCACCCCCTTTCGTGACCCTTTACAGAAGGTGTTGCGGCGAAATCAATCAGCCCCCATGGCTACTTCGGGCGGACGGATCACCGCCCGACCAGAATCCGATGGATTCCTTGCGAAAGTTTTTGACACGCAACAAAAAATTCTCCAACTTCTGCAGAAAAATAAGGAGGAGAAACATGGTTAAGCAGCAAGCCGGTGACTGTGCTCGGCAGAATCAAAGTTATTGCGATGGGAAAATAGTGGGCAAGGTCAGTTATGAGGAAAGGGACGAAATTCAAGTATTGTTTGAAAGAAAAAACGGTCTGGTTGAGCTAGTGCGTTCCTTGGCAGAGGCAGACGATGAAGTGTTGAGAAACAGTCATTTTTATGAGCGGATCGTCGCCGATGTGGGGAAGACGATCACCAGCTACCAACAATGGTGGAGTGAAAATGCAAGGCGGTATGGGTGGGAGAAAACCGAGGGATACCAATGGGAAATAAACTTTGACACCTGCCAGGTCTTTTTGCGCAAGCAATGATATTCTATTGCCGGTTGAATCCTGTTCCCAATTAAAGTGGCGGGCGCGGGGGAATGTCCTATATTGACGTTTGGCTGACGACCTGCAGATCGAAATCGACGCAATACCCGCGTTTGGCATGTTGAACGAGACGCTGCACGTGGAGAACCCGATATTCGCTTCATATGAGAGACAGTTGTTCGAGATTCCGAAATAAGCAACAAAAAGCGTGACTAGTTGCGTTACCAAAGACGAATTGTATCGTTTGAAGAGATAGGGTTGTACGGTGGGAATGAAAGCAGCTTGCACCCTATGTGTTCAAATTTAGGAGGAGTTGCTTGTGAAAAGGAGTCTTGTCGTTCTGTTGTGGGTTGCAATATTTGCGTTTTCCTCAGTAGTGTTATCGTCCACTGCCCTGGCTGTTACGAAGGTTTCCGGGGAAAGGTCCGGGACATACAGGTACGTCAATAACAATCAGGCGCCAGTCGACTTTTGGGGCAGTATTCGCGAAGAGAATGACACTGTTTGGGGTAGTTTGACAGAGCCGAGGACGTTTGGACCCAACACACCCTATCTCATGTCGTCTATTTTTGGCTCCGTCGATGGTACTACCATTCGGTTTAGAAAGATCTACACCTACGACCCATCACACACTGTGGAATATCTAGGAACATTTGATTCCAATTCAGGCCTTATCAGTGGTTACTGGCGGATTGGCGAGGCAACTGGTCCCTTTAAAATCAAGGTCAAAGCGGGACAGGATACCGGTAACGTCAAATATGGGGCATTGCGCATCGATTGCGCGTACCATGAAGGACCTTATATAAGAATAGTACACGGAACAGTCAAAGACCCCCAGGGACTCTGGCAGGCGCTTCTTCCTCTCCAACCCCCACCTGGTGCAAGAGGTGACTATGGGCTGATAGGCGACGACAATCTTCTTGGGCAAGAATCGGGGTTCGGGCTGCGGCAACTGGGCAGCATTGCTCGCCGTTATATAACCTTTGACGCCGTCTACGTCGAGCAACCGGAGGGATTCAGTGTCATCGGCGTCCAGAGCGGCGCATTCACAAGTGTGGAAGCGATGAATGACACCACACTGGGGTGGGTTTTCTTTGACCTGCGGCCAAAGATTGAATCTGGCCTGAAAAAGTATCTCAAGCTGGATCCCTAATATTGTTATGCTATAGTGACAGCCCCTAAAACCTTGATTTATAAGGGGTTGTAGAGTGAATATTATTCTGTAGAATTACAATAACGAATTCCGAAACCGTTTGCCGGTGGTTCGAGTCCTTCCGGGCGCAACATAAGAAAATTAAGATTCCGCAGACCTATTGGTCTGCGGAGTTTTTGCGTTTGTCCGGTAAGATTATGCTTGCTTTGCCGCTTGTCTCTCCTTGATTCCCGGATTTCATAGAAGAGCTATTAGAAGCATATACATAGCCTGGGTGATTGAGTTGTAAAACAGGACATAAGCTGGAAGGAGGGCGTGATGATGCAATATTGTACAAAATGCGGGGCGTCCCTATCCGATGATGCAGTATTTTGTTCAACTTGCGGCCAGAGAATTGATGGATTGTCAACATCCCAGACCCAAAGCGAAACCCATTCGTCAGGCAGTCATGGTAAGCCAAAACAGTATCAGGTAGTGGTGCCGTCTGCTTTGCCGGCGACAAGCAGCAAACATGCAATATGGTGGGGCGTGGGAATCGCTGGTGTGCTCATCGTGGCAGGCCTTATCGCCTTTTTTGCTGCGCAAATTCCCCAGTCTGCTCCTGCGTCTCAGATTGCCCCGAAAACGGAAACAAGAAATCCAACAACTGCGTATCCTCCCCAAGGGGTTACAAGTGTGATGCCCAATTCCCCGGTGAACGCCAACTCTCTTGCTGATTTTCGCATCTATGTCCAGGCCAAGGAAAGGATTAATACTGACATTATTGATTTAGCCAGTCAGATCAACAGCCGTCTGAATCAGACCGGCACGCTGCGATATTCCCAAGACCTAAGAAATAGGGGCCGATTTTTAATAGAAGATATTGCGCGATATAGCAGTGCATTATCAGGAAAAAGCTATCCACTGGAATTTCAAGGCGCCAAGTCCTTGTTGCTGCAATTATTCGACCTGGAAACAACCCGGGCGAGAAGCCTGTATAACGGTTTGATTGAAGGAATAAACGGGCAGGATTTTCAAAGTTCTTTTTCGGTGGGAACCAGGGCCGCCTATGAGTTTGACGATATGAATGCCAGGTTTGTTCAAGAATACAGCTCATTGGATAGATAGTGATCAAGAAGGAGTGATAAGTTGTGTTTTGCAATAAGTGTGGAAATGAGATAAACAATCCAGAGGTTATGTTTTGTCCAAAATGCGGCAATGGACTTGCTTCTCAGCCGGAACTGCCGCTTGATTCTATTCAGCGAAAAATTTTGTTGGTATCAGCGGGGCAAAAATATCCTGTTTTACGCTGGCTTGCAGTGTTCTATAAAATATCTGCAGTGCTTGTCGCTGTATTTGGTCTGATCACTTCTCTTGGCAGCTGTGCCCCAATGCCGGCCGCCTACGGTATGTTTGCGGGGCATATGATGTTTGTGGGTCTGTTGATATTCCTGGGAAGCATTGCCTGTGCCATTAATCTATGGGCGCTGGGTGAAGGAATCATCGTTTTCCTGGATATGGAGCAAACCCTCCGAAAGATTGCCGACAAGGAGTGATCCGGATCTCTTCACAGATAAGCTGCGTTCGCACCTGGGACTTACGCTTTCCTGGCCTAAGGGGCGGGCATAGTGAGCGTTAGGAGCTGAGCTTTCAGTTGAAATACAAACTGCTGAGTGCTGTTTTCATTGTTCTGGTAAGTGTGGGCCTCTACCACATATCCGCATATCTGCTAAAACCGGCTTTGCTGCCAGAGCCTGGGTCTCCTGGAAAGTTGCAAGGGATAGTTTTGGCGAACGCAGATCGCTGTTTGCGGGCCAGTAATTCCGAAGATTGGCTTAAACCTCTAAAGAGCCAACTGGTATCGCTTGTTACACACCGCAATAGTACTTACTCGATCTATGTGAAGCCACTGGATTCTGATTCATCATTAACCATCAATAATGAACAAATGCAGGCTGCGAGCATGATCAAGCTTTTTATCATGGCTGAAGCCTTTAGACAAGAAAAAATAGGGTTGCTTCATTTTGACGAGGAAAGCGTGATTACCAGCAAGGTTAAAGTCGGTGGAGCCGG
>Ga0364921_10204_pt1 | contig 21153 bp, 20 predicted proteins | sample ExccelJu500001D3_2_FD_206956 | JGI IMG/M metagenome (GOLD analysis project Ga0364921, IMG submission 206956) | Enriched cells from Trout Bog Lake Hypolimnion, Wisconsin, USA - BchlTB.June20.5000.01.D3 | ecosystem: Environmental > Aquatic > Freshwater > Lake > Hypolimnion/Profundal zone | place...
GGTGAAGGATCAGCCGCTTTTCAACCGGTATCTCGCCACCGTGGAGATTCCCGAGGATCGCCTCGACACACTTGCAAAGCTTCGCGCAGAGAAGGTCAGGGAGATGCTCGTTGCCAAAGGAGTCGATGCGGGACGGCTGAATATCGGAAATCGCGAGGCCGTGGGGGAAGCAGGAGTGGTCATTTCGTTCCTGCCCCAGCAGGGTGTTTCTGCGGCATCAAAATGATTCGCATTCAGGAGTAGAGGCAGAGCGGACATAATTTGCTCCATCCTGAAGTGCGCTTCAACGATTCAGGTTTTCATTGAGACAGGCCCACTCTCTGTACAAAAAGGGGAAAAACTATCTGTTAAGAAATTTCAACGGGAGTGGGTTGACTGGGACTCGAACCCAGAACCAATACCTTAAAAGGGTAATTATCTTCTCTGTATTAATTAATTACTTGCCCAATACTTGACAAATAGGGCCTTGGACATAGCTTTTTTGTCCTATGCGAAAAACAACCCTTTCACTCGCAAAGACCAAGATCAAAGGGGTTACATTCTGGCAGGTAACGGTTCCAAAAGTCGGAGGGGGGCGCAAGCGCAGAACTTTCAAGAGCAAACAGGATGCACAGGCATTCCTTGAGCTTTCAAAGATCCAAAAGGAGAACTACGGTGTCGCGGGGGCTTCGATGGATGAACGACTTCGGGAGGCCGCTATCCGCGCCCAAGAGCTCCTTCAACCACTCGGACTGGATCTTGTTGATGCCGCAAAGCACTACGCCACCTTCATCCAATCGCAGGTTGGTGGAATACCGTTATCCAAAGCCGTCGAGATGTTTAAAAAAAACAGAGACATCAAAAAAAAGTCACTTGCTCCTAGTAATGGAGAGAAAAAGACCAAAAAAGAAGAGGCGGATGATTACATCTATTCGCACAATTACAGAAAAGCACTCGATCACTATCTGAAAAAGTTTTTAGAGGCTTTCCCTAACAAAACCAGCAGAGACATCACTTCCGGCGAAATAGAGGCTTTTCTAGGCGAACGTGGTGCCTTGGAAACAATTAAAACGTATAGGAAGACCATCAGGGCTATGTTCAACTTCTTGGTTGAAGAGGGGCATTGCGACAAAAATCCAGTCCGCAAAGGGAAGGCTTCAGAAATAACCTATGCGGTTGAAATCCTACCGGTTCATCAATGTGCCAGCCTCCTTGCCGCCTGTGATAAGGAAACCCTCCCTTCAATCGCAATCGGGTTGTTCTGTGGGCTTAGGTCAAGCGAGATTGCCAGACTGGATTGGTCAAAAGTGAATCTTGCTGAAAAAATTATTATTATTGATGCTGCTGTTGCCAAAAAGACGGGATCAAGGCGTGTTGTCCCTATTCCAGCAGCCTGCAAGGAATGGCTCACTCCCTACGCCAAGACTAATGGCCTCGTTCAAGCTTCAGATTTCCGCAACAAGTTTGACGTCGTGCGGGTACGCGCTGGATTCAAACCATCGTTTACCGAGAGAAAAGATACGGTGTTGCAAGCGCAACTCAGTGATGCCAAGAAACGCAAGGTCAATCTCCTTGATTGGCCTTCAAACTGCCTGAGACATTCCGCTATCACCTATGCCCTGGCCGAGTCTCGTGACGAGAGTAAGGTGGCCTCATGGGCTGGAAATTCACCTCAGATGATCAAGCGTCATTACGACAGCCAAGCGATGCCGAGCGAAGCGGCAAGATTCTACGCCATTCTTCCAGAACGCCCGAAAGTTAATGATGGGCCTGATCCCGTCCAATTTACTGGCGAAATCAAGATTGATTGGGATGCAATGAAGTAAATACTGTATCAGTGTTCCATGGGACGCAGGAAGCACAGCATCGCAAAAGAAATTTCCGCGACTGACCCGATAGATCTCCAGCGTCAGAAGGCAAAACTCGGAAATCTTCATTACATGAGTGAAGAGGCTGAGGCTCTGGAAACAATACTTTCTGAACGCACCACTCGCTGTTTTAGACGAGGTGGGGTGTCTCCTTTTGAATACGATTGCAGGCAACTTCTTGGCAATGCCCTGATGACGGCGGTTGACGAGATGAACCCTAAGTACTTTCGTGATTTCGCTGACCTTTTGGAAGTTATCGATAGGGGGAGAGATGTCTCTCCAATTGATGGCTTCGTTGCTCTTTTGAAATTTAATAAAGAGCAGCATGCGGAAGCGGGGGAGACCACCGACTTTTTCGACTCCTGGCCGTTTACGATTTCAAAGATCAAAAATCTCTGCTTTGAGGCGACAGGTAAGGAATACACAACGGAAGCAGTGAGAGCTGCTGCAATCAGGATTGGTGTCCCGTACAGCGAAGGAAGGGGGAGACCAGAAAAGCAGGACGAATAGCTGGCGATAATTAGCAAGATTCATCTCAGTATCGCCCTTTTGCGGTGAGCTTTTTCAAGGCGAAACTGAAAGGGTTATGAAAAGACATACCCCTACACAAAGAGAGTCCGGCACTGGAGATTGGCAGGATTCTTCTGATTCTGATGATCCCCTCTCCAATCCTTTCCCCTTACGAAAACAGAAGTGGAAAGTGACTAGAAGCGACACCGGCCCTTCATCAGGATCGGTTCTGGGGGTAACCGGACCAAAGTTTCCGCCTGAGATGAATGTCACGCAGGATATGGTTGGTCCCCAACATAACCTGACGGCGAATATCAGACTCTCTCTTTTCAGCTCTGCAACGGAGCCCACCCCGCGCAAAGAAGTCACACTGGCCGAGTTGGTAGGGATGGTTTGCAATCCCCCTGAGTTCCTATCGATCCCATTCAAAAGGTGTAGAGAGATCCACGCCACTGGGAACAAGGATGCCTATCGAAATGCCAAGAAAGAGCTTCCAGGAGTGACTCTGGGAGGAAGTTTTCAGAAGCGTGGGAACGCTCACCTTAACAAACATAGCGGCCTCATGGTGGTCGACCTTGACCATATCAAGGGCGAAGAGCTTCGAGTGGCCAGAGAGCAGGTGGAGACAGATCCTCATTGCGTCCTCCTCTATCTCTCTCCATCTGGGGAGGGACTGAAAGGAGGACTGCTGCTGAAGGATACGCCACACGACGATACTGACCACAAAAGGGCATTTGCTGGCGTTAAAAACTACCTGCAAAAAAGATATGGATTGGTTGTCGACCCGCCAAATAAGGATGTGTCGAGGTTGTCCTTTCTCTCCTGTGACCCCTCTTGCTTCTACAACCCGAATGCAAGGCCGTTAGATTTGGAGGGATGGCTCGATCAGAAGGAGCTGCCCCCCTTAAAGCCCGACAGAAACAGAACTGCCGACAAGGACACGGGTGCAAACGGCGATAGGGTAAGCCGGGAGAAGGTGGAAGCCACACTTTTCAGGATTCCTCCACGGCCCGACTATCAGGACTGGATAAGGATTGCGGCAGCAGTCCGCAACAGCCTTGGCGATACTGATTTGGCCGTCGAAATGCTCAACAGGTGGAGCCCTGAAGAACAGGAGGGAGAGTACGAACGCCTCCTTTCTTCCTCCAGCTTTTCCGAAATCACTTTTGGAACTCTCTTCCACTACGCACGGCAGCACGGCATGGGAGATTTTCAGCCCATCATTCAGGCTCATGGGGAAGCATTCATCTTAAATCACAAAGGGCAACCGGCAGGATTCAATCCGATGTTCATTCCCGCCGTCTATACCCAACGGAATCATGTCCTCCACGACGCCCTGCAGCGGACGTTCTATGAATACGAAGAGATCTCAGGTCTCTGGAAAGCCACGACCCCGGACACGATGCGGAGAAAGCTCAGCGATTTGACCACTGAGCTGGGAAAGGAGCTATCGCAACCAAACCTCGCCCTGAAAGAGCAGTTCGATGGCAAACTCTCCGGCGCACTAAACAACCTCCGTGCCCTCACAGACTCCAGATTCGATGACCGTCCTACAGGATACATCCACTGTCTCAATGGAATGCTGGATGTCCGTAGTGGTGAGCTTCTTCCCTTTAACCCAGAATTCAAAAGCAGAAATCAGACTCCATTCAATTGGGATGAGGAGGCTACCTGCCCGAACTTCCTCAACGAACTACTCTCATCTGCACTGGATGAGGATGACATCAATGCCATCCAACTTTATGTCGGCATGGCTCTGATGGGACGGAATCTAGCACAAATAGTTTTAATCCTCACAGGTACAGCCGGTGGTGGAAAATCACAGTTGGTGATTGTCATCGAGGGGCTCATCGGAAGGGAGAACTGCACAGAACTTCGAACCGAATTGTTAAACGAGCGTTTTGAGCTCGCACGCTTCATCGGCAAGACTCTTCTGACTGGTAAAGATGTTCCTGGAAACTTCCTGATGACCAAAGGAGCCATGGTGATCAAAAAACTCAGTGGGGGAGATTCTCTGGACACTGAGATCAAGGGTAAAATGGGGTCAGACAAAATGGATGGGGATTACAGCATGGTCATCACAAGCAACAACCGCCTCCGCGTGAAACTCGATGGTGACACTGATGCTTGGCGTCGACGGCTTCTTATCGTTGATTACAACAGGCCAAAGCCAGAACGACCAATTCCTGACTTTGGGCGTAAACTCCTGGCTCAAGAGGGTTCTGGGATATTGAGGTGGTGCGTCGAGGGCGCTCGTCGTCTGCTGGAACTGGAATACCAATTCCCAATGACCTGCACCCAGAAAGGTCGCGTCAATGCCCTTCTGGATGAATCAAATGCCCTCAGATGCTTTGTCAGCAGTCAGATCGAAGCTTCGCACGGCAATGATCTCACCAGCAGTGAAATCACTGATGCCTTCTACAGTTACTGTGACTCCAACGATTGGATCCCTGGCAGCAACGGAGAAATTCTGTGCGACCTTCCCGCAGTCATGATGGAAATCCATCGCTCTTCCAAATCCAACAGCATCCAGCGTAGTGGAAAAGCTTCTAAGGGGTTTCGCGGGGTCAGATTCGTAGATCCATTCCGGAATGGGACGCTTGGGACGGCACATTGAAACCCTTTACGTATGAAAAATGAAATACACATAACCCATATGGACTTTGGACATACCGTCCCAACCGTCCCAACTCCTACAACATCCCAAAAACACCCCTAACTCCAAAACAAGATGGCTAGACCCAAAAAACAACCGGTAACTTTTACACCACCCTCATCACAGTCAGATCCAACTGCGATCGATGAAATGTATATTCTAAACCAGCTCGCTGCTGGCAAGGATCCCCTAACAAACACAAAGCTCCCTGAGGATCACGTGTGTCAGTCCGCTCCAGTGCAAAGGGCGTTCAGGATTGCTCTCTCCGCCGCCAATACTATTCCGTTCCACACCTTCCCAGAAGGTCCAACACGAAATGACATCAAGTGGGATCGATATGAGGAATATCTACTCGTTACAGCCTATAGGGCAGGCGCATCAGTCGCTCATCTTGCGAACTTCCACCATCGCCCAAAAGAAGTAATTAGAGCCCGTCTGCTTAAGCTTAAGGAAAACGACCGAAGCGGCTTCCAGCGGCGCAGAAAACCTCTACCGAATCATCAGTTCCAAGCCCAAGCACATCCCCAAATCATGACTGGAGCCAGTCTGTAAAACTATCAACCTAGCGCCCCCGAAGGCCTGGGTGTCATCGACCAGCACATTATGCTTTATCCTCCCCATACCCCCGCCTGCTACAACTTTAGCCGCCCTCGCAGACAGAATCTGACCCTGCCACAACTGCGTCGGAGGCAAAGGAAGCAGGAAAAGCGAAAACAAGCACGCCACCAGAAGTTGCTTTACGGCTCGTTCATTTCTCCTGCCGCTGCATTCATGGCAAGGCTGGGGCTCATCCCACGCCACTTCGACGACCCATATTCTAAGCAGGAACTCCGCAATTTCGTGGATGAATGCAACTCCCTGTTCTACGGCTCTACGTGGGCTAGGCCATCTGAGTACTTGTCCGTCCTCAATGGGCCATCGGAGGTAGATCCCAAACTACCGAGGTTGCTGAGGGCTGTAAAATGTCATGAGGTCAGTCTGGAACATTCCTCCAGAACAGATCTGACAGTGCTGAAGAACGGGCACACCATCTCCATCAATTCCTTCCGTAGGTGGCACACCCATGGCTTCACACGCTTCATGTTCAAAGTGATTGAGGAGAGGAGCGTCAAGCGGTGCAGTGGAGAATGGGCTGTCATGTACCCCTTTGAGATGAAGGATGCGTTCCCAAGCATAAGATTTGAAAGGAAGAATTACCGGAAGTGGTATCTGGTCCAGGTACTCAGGAATGAGACTGGCCTCCTCACTGAGGTGCGCGTCTTCAGCCCCACATATGCCCCAGTGCTACGGATGGAGATCCAACTGAGGGAACATGCTGTGGTACCTGAAAACTGCCAGAAATGGTGGAATAGCCAGGATCTGCCCCTACCGACTGATTGGGACAATTTGCGTGGACCTGTCACAGAAGCGGAACCAATGGGACCTCTGCTCCCCCCCTTCACTTTTCCATTCTGAGGCAGAGAGGCTGATCTCCGTGAACCAATTGGTTGGATTCCTCCTAGCGGCAGTGTTTATGGGCTTTGACGTAGATTGAAGGAGGCGTATTGAGCAGGCCCTCCCTACCAAATCCCCTTCAGATCCTCGTACTCCAGCGCCATTCCCTTCAAATGGAGATCCAGCTCAATGGCAATCCGGGTTAAACTCTTACAGGGTCAACCTCTCATCACGAAGAGAGGTCAATCCTCCGCTACAACCCGCATATCACCAAAAGCGATGTCGTGCTGATAAAAATCCAGAGAATCAGACCCACGACGATCGTACGCCAACTCAGTGACCGAAGGATTCGGATTGAAAGGGCCGTTCCTATAAGAAACAGAACAAGAACCATCCCACGGTGAGCCACCTCGGAAATCTGCGGAGACATATCCGCAATCGACGGGAAGTATGTGCGGAGCAGGGAGGCCATAAGAAAAAATCCAATAAACCATGGTACAGAGACTCTGATCTTTTTTGTGGGAGCGGATGCGTTCCTCTTGCCATTGGTTGGCCATCCATGCTGGCCAAGTGCAATCCCCAGAGTTATTGGTACAATCCAAAGTGTGCGTGATAATTTGACAGCCGTTGCGGTGATCAAGGCTTGAGGTCCGTAGCTCATACCAGCTCCAACTACAGATGAAATGTCATGAATGGCGATTCCAGCCCAAAGACCAAAGTTTTCCTGACTGAGATGCAGGAAATGTCCGATAACCGGAAAAATATAAAGAGCGACCGCATTCAGTAGGAAAATGGTGCCGATGGAAACAGCTATTTCGGCTTCCGTTGCTCCGATCACCGTACTGACTGCGGCAATGGCAGAACCGCCGCAGATAGCGGTTCCAACAGCAATGAGGGTGCTGGCATTCCTGTTGAGACAACATTTTTTACCCAACCAATAGCCAAGGAACAAGGTTGCACCGATGGTTACCGCTGCAAAAAGGGAACCATGAACACCAAGACGCAGAACAGAGGGGAGATCCATTCCGAAGCCCAGAAGCACGACACAGATTTGAAGTAGCCATGTCGTGAGCTTGTGATTCCAGTGGGAGAATGGATGCCCGACAAGTAGGGCGAAGAGGATTCCTGCGACCAGCGCAGTTGGAGGTGAAGCCCAAAGGATCAACACCATGGCAGCTATGATCATGGCAATGATTCGTGCAAAATGGCCGGGCCCTGTTGATTGAGGGATTTTCTGTTGCTCTCCAATATCTCCTGATGGATTCGGAATCTTCATTCAGAATGAAGATTATGGTTCAGCGCTCTATTCCACAAAGACATTGAATATATGCCTGCCATAACTATTTATTATAATATGAATAGAAACCACCTGGCTCTCTTTCGGGCTGTGGCAAAGGCAGGGAGCATCTCTGGAGGAGCATTACTAGCGCGTGTCAGTCAGCCTGCTGTTTCCAAGCAAATCGCCGAGTTGGAAGGATCCCTAGAACTTCGCCTCCTTGATCGGCTGCCGCGAGGATGCAAACTTACGGAGGCGGGAACCATCCTGGAGGATTATGCCGATCGACTTCTTGCTATTGAAAAGGATGCCGTTCGTGCCCTGCAAGAGTATCGTGGCTTAAAGAGAGGGCGCCTTTCAATCGGGGCGAGCCTTACCATTGGGGCCTATTTGCTTCCGGGGATCATTGCCGAGTTCCATCGCCTTTTTCCAGAGATAGAACTGGATCTTAAAATGGGAAATTCAGATGAGATACAAAAGCTCCTGCTGGCTGGGACAATTGAGATCGGGATGACAGAGGGATTGATAGAGTCGGAGGGTCTTGATTCTTCAATATTTTTTGAAGATGACCTTGTCGTGATCGCACCAAAGGGACATCCCCTATTGAAAAAAAAGCAGGTGACTCTCCATGAAATCTCCGGTGAGCCCTTCATTTTTCGAGAGGCTGGTTCAGGGATAAGGGAATACATTGAAAAGGCGCTTGGGCGGCACATGAACAAAATCAATATCGTCCTTTCTTTAGCCAGTCCCGCAGCCATCAAGAATTTCGTTGCCAGCGGGATGGGAATTGCAATCGTGCCTCGCATGGCAACCTCGTTGGAGGTAAAGGCTGGTCTCTTGGGGGTGATTGCAATGAAGGATTTGCAGATCAGGAGACCTCTCCAATTACACCGCATACGGGATCGTAATCAGAGCCCTTCGCTGATCAGATTTCTGGATGTGCTAAACACGAGTCTTTCTTGAGTGCATGATGAGATGGAGAAGGTCTGCAGCAACTCATGAACTATGTAGTTGATACCTAAAAATCCCCCGCTCAGGAGTAGGTCTTCTTTCAGTAGATCAGGATAAAGTACACACCACCGCTATCAAATTCGTCGTGTAGTTGGGTGAATGTCTCTCTGAGACACCCGTCGCCACTATTGATTACTAGACTTTTAAATGCTGGTACTAGCTCCTTAATGCATTGAGCCGGTTAAGCACCTGCCTCTCAATATTTCCACAAACCAAAGTACATAGTTCCTTCAGGAAGGGGTCAGTGAGACTGTATCTGGCAAATGTTCCTTCTTTGGATCGCTTCACCAGTCCTGCCCTGTGAAGTAACGCGAGGTGACCGCTCACATTTGCCTGTTTAAACCCCGTGATCTCGATGAGTTCTGTGACTGTCAGATCAGAATCCATAAGTGCTTGGATCATCTTCAACCGAGCAGGCTCAGATAGGGCAGTGAAAAGCTGTGCGGCTGATTCGATCTGACCTTCTGTCATCGGTGCGTGTTGGATTGCGGAGGTTTGTCTCATTACTATATTGACATATAGCGTTATAGTAATTACATTGCAAGCAGAACCTATCAATGAAGACGAATCTCATCTCCCCGTTTCATGCCTACGCGAATTGCTCTCGGGCCATGATTCTGGATGTGCGAACCAGTGAGGAATACGACGAGTGTCACGTTTCCGGCTCAGTTTTGCAGACCCTCGATTCCTTGAATCCAACGGCAATTCAGACTTTGCGAAAAAACGGTGAGCCCTGTTATGTCCTCTGTGCTGCAGGAAAACGCGCGATGAAAGCCGCAGAAGTCCTCACGGCCGCAGGCCATGAAGATGTTTCAGTCGTCGAGGGAGGAATCCAGAATTGGATTGATAAAGGGCTGCCTGTCATCACTCCGTCAGAACAACTCTCGCTCAAGCACCAGTCATTGATAGCTACCGGAGGAATCATGATTCTAGGAGTCGTTCTGGGGTACTTGATTCATCCGGCATGGTATCTCTTAGCCGGTGGCGGAGGGATTTTACTGATCGTTTCAGGAATTACCGGATCGTGCCCCATGATGTTTCTCCTCTCAAAATTGCCCTGGAACAAAAGAACTGGTCGATCCTCGTGCCGTCTATGAAACCGTTCTCAATCCCCACGCATCTCGTGGTCTTTACACTCGCTTTAGGAATTCTGGTTTCCTGTAAAAGATCAGAAAGCGAGGGATCTTCCGGAAAGAATCAGGGGACAGCAGTCCAAGTGCAACCCATCGTGGAAAAAGTTCGTCCTGTTGTGGAAGAAGTTGTTGGTTCCGTCCGCGCCAAGAGCAGCGCAACCGTGGAGGCGAAGGTCTCGGGGCGAGTTTCCCAAATGCTTGTCGATCTTGGGCAACATGTCGTTAGAGATCAGATCCTTGCCGAAATCGATGCCCAGGAGGTGAAGGCTCAGTATGACCGCGCCATTGCAAACAGGGATCAGACTGCGCGGGATTTCAAGCGGTATGGTGAACTTCTCCAGAAGCAGGTGACCTCCCATCAGGAGTATGATGCGGCAGAGGGGCGCTATCGGATTGCCGAGGCAGCTGTAAAAGAGGCGGAAACCATGCTCGGTTATGTGCAGGTGAAAGCTCCGTTTGACGGGGTCATTACCCGGAAGATTGCCGATGTGGGGGATTTTGCCGCACCAGGCAAACCACTTCTGCAAATCGAAAACCCCGAAAACCTACGATTCGAGGCGGATGTTCCCGAGGCCATCATCGATCGGGTTCGGACGGGCGAAGCAGTCGAAATCGCGATCACTTCTCTGGGTTCGAGAATTCAGGGTACGGTCAGCGAGATTTCACCAACGGCAAATCCCAACAGCCGCACTTTTCTTGCGAGAATTGATTTTCCCATCACCAAGGGACTGCGGGCAGGACAGTTCGGCAGGGCTCTTTTTCCTGTTGGGGAGTTTGTTTCAGTAAGTGTGCCATCAACTGCCCTGATCCAGCGAGGGCAGATGGAGATGGTTTTTATCAATGAGCAGGGACGGGCACGGCTAAGACTTGTGAAGAGCGGCAAACGCTACGGCGACGAGATTGAAATCCTTTCCGGTGTGTCCAAAGGAGACCAAGTCATCCGTGAAAATGTTCAGACCCTGATGGATGGTCAGCCTGTGCAGATCGCTCCATGAGCACTCCTCCGGAAGATCATGACGGTGTCGCAGGCCGCATTGCTTCGGCCTTCATTGACTCCAAGCTGACGCCTCTCATTGTAATCGGCTCCCTGCTTCTTGGGCTTTTTGCCATCTTGCTGCTGCCAAGAGAGGAAGAGCCTCAGATCAAAGTGCCGATGGTTGATGTCATCGCGCAAATGCCGGGATTCAGTGCCAAGGAAGTTGAAGAGCGGGCCACCCGCCCAATGGAAAAACTGCTCTGGGAAATTCCAGGTGTAGAATACATCTATTCCACATCCAGCACCGGTGAGAGCAGCATGGTGGTTCGCTTCAAAGTGGGGCAGAACCCGGATGAATGCCTTGTGCGGCTCACGGAGAAGCTTCGTTCCAACTTTGACCGTATTCCTGCGGGAGTGGGAATGCCCCTAGTGAAGATGAAGACGATTGACGATGTGCCGATTCTGGCCGTCACACTTCATAGCAAAGTCTATGACCACCTGACACTGCGACGACTGGCGGCCCAGATCGAGGATTCAATCAAGCAGGTGCCGATGGTCGGTGAGACACTGATTATCGGGGGAGCCAAGCGTCAGGCGCGTGTGCTCCTTGATCCAGTGAGACTAGCCAGCAGAAGTCTGACTCCTGCGGGAATCATCCCGATGATTCAGCAGGCCAACAAACAGTATCCCTCCGGCTCGCTCACCAAGGGTGGAGTCGAAATTGCCATTGAGACGGGAGGGTTTCTGCAAACGGCAAAAGAAGTTGGGGACATTGTTGTCGGAGTTACTGATGGAAAGCCCGTCTATCTCCGTGAGGTTGCCGATGTCACGGATGGTACTGAGGAGCCAAGCCAATATCTCCTTCATGGAAAAGGAGGTGCGGATGCTTCAGCGGGTAACGAGCCTGCCGTGACGATCAGTGTGGCAAAGCGTCCTGGGGCCAATGCAACCGACATCGGGAACAAGGTGCTTCACAAGATCGATCTCCTTAAGGGAACGGTCATCCCCTCCGATGTGGCGCTCACCATCACACGGAACTATGGAAAAACCGCAGCGGATAAGTCGAACGAACTTTTGTTTCACATGGCCATCGCGGTGGTCAGTGTCTCGCTGCTGATACTCTTCACGCTAGGCTGGAGGGAATCCATTGTCGTGGCCATCGCGATTCCGACCACACTGGCACTGACTCTACTCGTCTTCTATCTGCTTGGGTTCACTCTGAATCGGATCACCCTCTTTGCCCTGATCTTCAGTATCGGTATTCTCGTGGATGACGCCATCGTGGTGGTGGAAAATATCGTCCGTCATTTTCATCTACCCAAGGCGTTAAACTTTTCGCTCAAGGAGGTAGCGGTTGGTGCCGTGGCAGAGGTTGGGAATCCCACCATTCTGGCCACCTTTGCCGTTGTTTTTGCGATCCTACCCATGGCCTTTGTCGGAGGGTTGATGGGGCCCTATATGCGCCCCATTCCGGTGGGTGCGAGTGCGGCAATGCTCTTTTCATTGCTGATCGCTTTCATTGTCACTCCATGGGCATCAGTCAGAGTTCTGCCTTGGCTGCATGGAATGAAGCGATTGGAAAGTCATGCGAATTCCGCTGGGAATGACGAGGACTTCTTCACCCGTCTCTACCGGCGTTACATGGGAGCCCTGATAACAAACAAGAAGAAGCGGTTGGAATTCCTAGGAGCCATTTGTCTCCTTCTGCTTGCAGCGATGGCAACCGTAGGCATCGGATGGGTGAAAGTGAAGATGCTCCCTTTTGACAACAAGAGCGAGTTTCAGATCATCCTCAATATGCCCGAGGGAAGCTCCTTGGAACGGACAGCTCAGGCTTGTCGGGAGATCTCAGCGGCAATTGCCCCCGATGCCAATGTCACCGATTACCAGATCTATGCAGGTACGGCTTCACCGTTTAATTTCAACGGGCTGGTCAGGCATTATTTCACACGGAAGGGAGCCAATGTTGCCGACATCCAGGTCAACTTGAAGCCCAAGGATGAACGAAGGCTCCAGAGTCATGACATCGCCAAGATTCTGCGTCCCAAGGTGGCAGCCGTCGCTGAAAAATATGGAGCACGATGTGCTGTGGCCGAGGTTCCTCCAGGACCGCCTGTTCTCCAAACCCTTGTTACGGAAATTTATGGGCCCACCGAAGAAGATCGGCTGAAACTCGCCAATGAAATCATAGGAATCTACAAGAAGACTCCCGGCGTGGTTGATGTCGATTGGTATATCGAATCGGATCAACCAAAGGTCAGGTTCGTCATCGATAAGGAAAAGGCGGCCCTCCATGGAGTTACTGCCGAGACGATTTCCAGAACACTGAAACTTGCCGTCGGGGGTGAATCGGTTGATCTGCTTCATATCCCGAAGGAAAAGGAGGATGTGGAGATTGTCCTCCAACTCCCCCGTTCTCTGAGAACCACTCCTGAGGAGCTACTCTCCTTGCGGGTTCGTTCGGGTGATGCCAATGCCCTTCCAGAGCCTGGAAGTTCCTCCACGGCTCCACTTGTCCCACTGAGAGAGTTGGTTCATCTCGAAAAGTCCACGATCGAGAAAAGCATCTACCACAAGAATCTGATGCCTGTGACCTATGTGGTGGGGGATGTGGCCGGGTCCATCGAAAGTCCTGTCTATGCGATCCTGGCCATGAACAAGGAACTGGAGAAACTCGATACACGAAAATTCGGAGGGGATGGCTCACCCTTGCCGATCTATAATGCCACTCTTCCAGTTTCCGACGCACAACCCGCGATCAAATGGGATGGTGAATGGCATATCACCATCGAGGTCTTCCGCGATCTGAGTGCAGCCTTCGGAGTTGTCCTGATCCTGATCTATATCCTCATGGTGGGTTGGTTCCGTTCCTTCCTCACCCCCCTCATTGTGATGGCTGCCATTCCGTTTTCGCTGGTAGGGATTCTTCCGGCACACGGACTCATGGGAGCCTTCTTCACTGCCCCGTCGATGATCGGCTTTATGGCGGGTGCGGGCATTGTGATTCGCAACTCGATCATCCTTGTCGATTTCATCGAACAGCGGGTGAGGGAGGGAATGCCACTTGCGGAGGCAGTCGTTGATGCCGGTGCAGTCAGGTTCCGTCCCATGATGCTGACGGCAATGGCCGTGGTTGTCGGGGGGGCGGTCATCCTCTCTGATCCGATCTTTCAAGGGCTCGCAATCTCACTGATGGCTGGCGAAATCGCATCCCTACTCATCAGTCGCATGGCTGTTCCGGTTCTCTACCTCATGGCTTACAGCAGGAAAAGTCTCACGTCGTAACTTCTTAACCTCAATCAAGCAACCAATGGGCAGTCGCCCTCAACACTAAACATCCCATGGATTGGAAAACACTAGCCGTCTTCATTGTCGCGATTGCCGCAGTCATCCTCTGGAAGCGCATGTCGCTCATCTCGGTGGATGTTGCCCGGAAGTATCTCAGGGAGGGAGCCAGCATAGTTGATGTACGGAGTACTCAGGAATATCAAGCTGATCACCTACCCAATGCGATCAATGTCCCGCTTGGGGAAGTCAATCGGCTCCCTCAAATCGTGAAAGACAAAAACCAAGTGCTTTTGCTCCATTGCCTGAGTGGAACCCGTAGCGGTATGGCGGTAGGCAAAATCAAGGCCATGGGTTACTCGCATGTTTTTAACATGGGGTCTTTGGGACGTGCCAAAATGATCACGAGAGGCACTGATTCAAACTGATGGGTGGAAAACCAACCCCTACACACTTTATGACCTTGAGAATCATCATCGGAGTCTTAGCCGGAGGAGGGATTGGATTCGGATATTACAAATTCATCGGCTGTTCGAGTGGCACCTGTCCTCTGACCAGCAATCCCTACATCAGCACCATTTACGGAATGGTTCTTGGGGCAATGATCGCCGGCAACATTCACTGACAGCAAACAACAACCAAACATACAACCACCATGGAACGTATCATTCGCGCCTTCGCAGGCGTTGTCATCCTCGTGAGCCTCGTTCTGGCTCACTACTACAGCCCAAACTGGCTTTGGCTCACGACCTTTGTCGGCTTCAACCTACTCCAATCCTCAATCACCAACTTCTGCCCTCTGACAATCATTCTGAAGAAATTCGGGGTGGGAGCTTCCTGCTGCAAGGAAAGCAAATCGGGAGATTGCTGCTCGAAATAAACAACCCCAACCAACCCTGCACTATGAAAATAAATATTGGAACTGTTGACCGTATCCTTCGCTTCGTTGTTGGCATCGGCCTGATCATCTGGGCACTCACGGGTGGACCAGTTTGGGCATGGATCGGAATCGTCCCGATACTCACAGCCTCGTTCCGCTTCTGCCCAGCTTACCTTCCTTTCGGAATTTCAACCTGCGGAAAGTAGTGTGATTAATCGGTCCCTGTTATCAGGGACCGAATTGCAGATGGATAGGTTGCTTGTATTGCAACTTTGCCGATTCACTTTTTCCCTGCACGGATCTGGTGACCCAATCGGCTTTCATCTCTATTGAGTTGGTGATCCTCGGCGCGGGTAAGATGCCCATTGTTCGTGGCCATATCCTTGGCCTCCTGCTGCTGGATACTCTGAACCTTTTGATCAAGGTTCGCGGCCTGCTGGGTGGTGAGGGTTCCATTTGTGACACCTTGGTTGATCCTGTTATCGAGCTTCTGCTCCCGTTGATTGACTTCAGTGACACGGGGATGATCCAAGTCACGTACTCCCACCCCGGCTACCGAACCACTGCTGATACCCTTGGCCACTTCGGGGTGATTACTGAGGTATTGGTTGATTCTGGGATGATTCTGAAGGAATTCGGCCTGTTGCGCTGGACTCATCCCCTGCATTTGCTTCAGGGCATGTTCCAATCTCTCTCCGTGTGGAACTTCCGATCCCGGAGGTGTTGGAGGGGTGCTAGTACCATTCGTGCTCTGGGCAAAACAGGGGATGACCGCCAAGGCAGTCATTAAAAGGAGGAGGGATGTTGTTTTCATGACACATGTGTAAAACCGAAATGTCAGAAAAGTTGCAAAATTCGTTTTCTTTTGCTTGCAGCTCCCAAATCACTAAAAGAAACCACCTGCGCAGGATGCGTGAGCTATCCTTTGTAGTTCCAACATGGAGTGTATTGAATGCAACTTTATCTTCCTTCTGGTGTTGAAAGACACATGCCCAAATCACTACTCCGATGCATTGTTCTTGTTACCTCCCTGGGGTTGCTGCATGGGCAGTCTACCAACCCAGTTGCTTCGCAGATTTTAGGCAGGCCGACGGATCGTTCCATAGTCCTGAATATCCTTGCCCAAGATAAAATCGACGCACAGGTGGAATATGGAACCAATTCTGGAGCGTATCTGCAGAAGACGAAAACACACTTGGTGACAGCAGGGATTCCCACGGAAATCGAACTCGCCACCCTGAATCCAGACACACGGTATTACTACCGCCTGCTGACTCGCTCTCAAGGAAAACAGGATTTTGTGGCTAGAGCAGAAGCCACTTTTCACACGCAGCGTCCACCGGGAAGCACCTATTCCTTTGCTCTTCAGGGAGACTCCCACCCGGAACGGGTTGGCAAAATGTTCGAGCCTGCTCTCTATCAGCAGACGATGCAAAATGTGGCGAAAGAGAATCCAGATTTCTACATCACGATGGGAGATGACTTCAGTATTGAGAAGCTCATTGATCGCCATGAACTCAGCCAGACTTCCGTAAATGAAGTCTATGCGAATCAGCGAACCTTTCTGGGTACAGTTGGCAATTCTTCCCCATTGTTTCTGGTGAATGGAAATCATGAGCAGGCAGCACTCTGCAATTTGGACGGTACAAGCAACAGCTGCGCCGTACTCGCAGGTAAGGCCAGAATCTCCTATTACTCACTTCCAGCACCAGACGGGTTTTATACTGGTGATGCCGGGAAGGTTGATAATATTGGGTTGTTACGGGATTACTATTCCTGGACTTGGGGAGATGCTCTCTTTGTCGTGGTTGACTTCTACTGGCACTCCCCGGTTGCTGTGGACAATAAGGCTGGGGCAAGAGGGCATGACAAAGGAGATAAAGGCGGCGGGCATGGGAAAAAATGGAATAAAGATGAGGGGGTCGCAGCCATATCCCCACAGAGCAATGTGATCACCTCCATTGATTCACTCGGCGATCTGGTATCCCCTGGTGAGGAAAAAATAGGTGGTGGCCAGAAAGGAGGTAAAGATGGAAAGGATCGTGATTTCTGGGCGATCACCCTTGGGGATGATCAATACCGGTGGCTGACCAAGACGCTTTCGGAAAGCAATGCACGCTGGAAATTTATCTTCTGCCACCATGTCTTGGGAACTGGGCGGGGTGGTATCGAGAGGGCACCGCTGTATGAATGGGGAGGCAAAGACAGGGACGGGTCGGATCTCTTTGCACAGAAGCGCCCTGGTTGGCCTCTGCCAATCCATCAATTGATGTCAAAGTATGGCGTAACGATCTTCTTCCAAGGGCACGACCATATTTTTGCGCACCAGACCCTGGATGGAATTGTTTACCAATCCTGCCCTAATCCAGCTGATCAGACCTATAGGGCTTTCAACAGCGTTGCGTACCGCTCGGGAGAGATTCTTCCCAACTCGGGTCATCTGAAAGTGACGGTCTCACCGAAACAAGTCGATGTAGACTATATCAGGTCTTGGATGCCAGCAGATCTCGCTTCCGGTCATACCAACGGTGAGGTGGCTTCCCACTACACCATTCCCGCCACCATCGCAACAAAGCCCTAGCCGATTCATAAATTCCCCCGATGAGAGATCACTTTCCGCTGATTCTTTTCTTCATCACTCTATTCTCGGGCCTGAAGCACGTCGCGGCACAAGGAGCAAGTACTTCTCCTGGGGGCGTCAATCAAGAGGGCTTTCGAGGTGCCACTGTGCCGATCACTGATGTGAGGTTCATCTTCAAGACAGATGTTCCTGCCCATCCTCTGGATGTGATCCTTGGACGCCCCACAGCGAATTCAGTGACGGCAAGCGTTCTTTCCTACGCTGATAGAGAAGGATTCATCGACTACGGTCCGCAGTCCGGGAGCCAGACTAGCAAGTCATCGGTCACTCCCATGAAGAAGGGAGAGCCAGTGGAAATTAAACTCACGGGATTGAAGCCCGATACACAGTATTATTACCGGCTTCATACTCGTAGTGAGGGTGGAGATTGGGTTGCTGAGCCTGAACGCAGTTTTCACACACAACGCCCGCCCAGCAGCTCCTTCCTCTTCACCGTTCAGGCCGACTCTCATCTCGACTACAACACCGATCCCGCTCTTTACCTCCGAAGCCTCTCCAACGCGCTTGTGGAAAAACCTGATTTTCACATCGATCTCGGGGACACCTTCATGACGGACAAGCATCGTTTCCATCAGGATGCCGAAGCCCAGTATGTCGCCCAGCGCTACTACTTCGGCGAGATTGCCCATTCTGCCCCGTTGTTTCTGGTTTTAGGCAACCATGACGGGGAAGCGGGACGATGGCTCGACGGAACTTCCAATAACATGACGCTCTGGGCCAATGCCGAGCGCAAACGCTATTTTCCGAATCCGGAACCGGATGGATTTTACAAAGGCAACGCCACACAGTTCCACGGAGCCGGACTCCTTCAGGATTACTATGCCTGGGAATGGGGTGATGCCCTCTTTGTTGTACTCGATCCGTTTTGGTTCACCTCACGATCACGGGGAGGAGATGACAGTTGGGGGCATACTCTGGGAAAGGAGCAGTATGATTGGCTCGCCAGAACTCTGGAAACAAGCAAGGCCAAGTACCGTTTTGTTTTTTTACACCATTTGGTAGGCGGCAGTGGCAAGGACTCCCGTGGAGGTATTGAGGCCGCCCCTTTCTATGAATGGGGAGGAAAGAATGACGATGGAACCGACGGGTTTCAATACAAGCGGCCGGGCTGGGCAATGCCCATCCATGACCTGCTAGTCAAAAATCATGTGAATATCGTCTTTCACGGGCATGATCATCTCTTTGTGAAGCAGGATCTCGATGAGATTGTTTATCAAGAGGTGCCACAACCGGGGTATCCGCGCTACGACAATACCCGAAGTGCGACCGAATACGGCTATACCCACGGAAGCCTGCTTGCCAGTCCCGGTAATCTGCGAATCCGAGTGGAACCGGAAAAAGCGGTCGTTGAGTATGTGAGAGCGGTCTTGCCCTCGAATGAAACAGGCCAACTCACCAATGCCACTGTCTCCTTCAAATATGAAGTCCGCCCCAGATGAAATGCATCCGCTCACTTTTCATCCATCTGAGAGAACTTTTCTCGCAACTTTTCGGAGTGAGTGGGTTTCAATTTATTACAATGAAAACTCCCATCTCTCTTGTGGCATTGCTCTTTGCTATCGGTTCTCCCGCGCTCCCTGCACAGCAGAACCATCCTCCAACTGGGGCTCAGAAGATGCGGTATTCCTTGGAACAAGCCGTATCGGATAATGCACAACTTCACACCATTGCCTTTGACGGCCTAGCCTTTTTGACCGGAGATTTCGGCCTCGATACCTTCCTTCCCCCAGGAAAGGTTTCCGACTACTTCGGCTTCCAATACATGAGGGATATTGATGCCAAGGTGGGAGGGCATAACACCTCTTTTCTGACTATCATTGCCAATAACATGCTTTCAATCCTGAGCAAGGAGCAGAAGGCTCAACTCCTTGCGCTGGGCCAGGAGCAGGAAAAAGAGATTCGAAAGTTTGCTCTCAAGCGGCTCCCTATGATCAAAGCCTTCCGCCGTAATTTGGAAGGAAGTATTCCAAACGGCAGCCAAGGACTCTCGAAAAGTGCAGTGATGAACTACTCTGCTGATCTCTACGAGTTGGACGGGTTGATTGCCTATCAACGCGCCAAGGTTATGGGTGAAATCATCCGCAGTCTGAGCGACCAGCAAAAGACTGCATTAGCCAAATTGGTATTCGGAGATTCACGCACCTGGCCCGACCTTCCCGAGCAACTCGACAAGAGAAGTATGTCGCACCCTCTCAATGTAGCCATGATGACCTATGCCAGCGAGATGTTCGCATGGTATGCCGGACCTTTGGAGGCAGACATTTACTTCTGCCCTGAACGGCACGGGATGTATTTTGGAGGCTTCGGCATGAAGACCGCCCCGGCCATGGGCAAGCAAAACTACTCCATCAGCACATCCCTGACAGGGGACAGCGGTCAGGCATTTCTGGCTGCACTTACGGATCCCCAGAGAAAGCAAATTACCGATATCATCGACCTACAACGCAAGGATCTGACGGAAATCATTTCGGTCCGCAGATCCATTGCCAGTGAACTGCGAGGATTCCAAAAAGGAGAACCCGTCGATAAGAGCAAGGTGCTTGCCCTCTCAAGACGATATGGGGAACTAGATGGAGAGTTAGCCTATTTCTACGCAAACGCTTTCGGTCAGGTAGGCAAGAGCCTCTCATCTCAGCAAAAGGAAAAATTGACCGCATTACGTACCACCAATCCGAATGATCCCAAGGGGCCTTTCCTGTATTCAGACCCTATTGCAATGCCTTCGATTGAGAATACTGACTTCTTGTTTGCAGGCAGCAAACCGTAGTGACTGCCCATAAAAAGTGCTATAGCCAGCATATCACCAACAGTAATGAGGCCTCGCGGATTTGAGTCAGGTGGTGTGTTCGACTCTGGATGCAACCAACCCAAAGATCTTGAAAGGCAACTTCACCCCTCGAGTAGCTAAAAAAAGACCCACCCACACAGTGAGCAGGTCTTCTTTCTGCAGATCAGGATAAAGTCCCCAGTACCCCTACCAACCCCCCTCCAAGGCACTTTCCCGCAACTGAAGATCTAGGGCAATGGCTTTTGCCAGTCGTTGCTTTGCCTCCTGAACCCTCCCCAATGTTAATTTGAATCAAAGGGTATATTACAGTGTAGTTTGCAAGGCACTCATAAGAGTCTCCCAGGGTAGGACAGCGCATTTGACCCGCTGTGGAAAATGATGAACGCCGCCGAGAACTTGAAGTTTGGTGGAAAGGTTCTGTTCTGTCCCAGACTTGGCCAATTGGCGGAATTTATCTGCAAGTTTTCCAACATCCTCGCAGGGAAGCCCCTTAACCTCACAAGTCATCATGCAGGCCGAAGCAGTACAGATGGCACAGGCGCTTCCGGTGAATTTAGCTTCAGCAACGATCCCATTCTCGGCAGAGAGGCTGATTTGATTTTGAACCAATTGGTTCAATGGCTCCTAGCGGCAGTGTTTATGGGCTTTGACGTAGATTGAAGGATGCATGTTGAGCACGCCTTCCTTTGATATTCCCTTCCAAGACCTAAAAAACG
>Ga0364921_10207_pt1 | contig 20710 bp, 15 predicted proteins | sample ExccelJu500001D3_2_FD_206956 | JGI IMG/M metagenome (GOLD analysis project Ga0364921, IMG submission 206956) | Enriched cells from Trout Bog Lake Hypolimnion, Wisconsin, USA - BchlTB.June20.5000.01.D3 | ecosystem: Environmental > Aquatic > Freshwater > Lake > Hypolimnion/Profundal zone | place...
GCCCGTCATTTTGGATTTTGTTATGGAGTAGAAAATGCTATAGAAATTGCTTTTAATACGATAGACGAAAACCCCGGGAAAAGAATATTTTTATTGAGTGAAATGATTCATAATCCGCAGGTAAATGCAGATTTAAAAGCAAGAGGAATTGTTTTTTTACAGGATACCTATGGCAAACAGATTATTCCATTTGACGAAATAAAAGGAGATGATGTAGTACTAATACCTGCTTTTGGAACAACACTGGAAATAGAGGATAAATTAAAGAAGAAAGGTATTGCAGTTGAAAAATATAATACTACATGTCCCTTTGTTGAAAAGGTCTGGAACAGAAGTCAGCAGGTAGCTAATAAAGGATATTCCATTATCATTCATGGCAAACCAAAACATGAAGAAACAAGGGCAACTTTTTCGCATGCTGCTTCATTTGCACCTTCTGTTATTATAAATGATATGAATGAAGCTAAGTTATTAGCGCAATATATTACAGGACAGAAAACAGCAGAAGAGTTTGAAGTTGATTTTAAAGGAAGGTTTTCGCCGGGTTTTAATGTAGGCACTGATTTGCAAAGAGTAGGTGTAGTAAATCAGACTACTCAATTAGCATCTGAAACACAGGCTATTTCTGATTTTATTAAAAGAATAATTGCTGATCATTATTCTTTAAATGAACAATCCATTTCAGAACATTTTGCCGATACAAAGGATACATTATGTTATGCAACAAATGATAATCAGTCCGCTGTTTCTATAATGCTTGAAACTGTAGCTGACTTAGCAATAGTTATAGGTGGATACAATAGCAGTAATACTTCTCATCTGGTAGAATTATGTGAAAAGAAACTACCTACTTATTTTATCAATTCAGCTGATGATATTGTAAATAGTAAACAAATAAAAACCTGCAACTGGAGGACTAAAGAAGTAAGCTTAGCAGATAATTTTTTGCCGGATATAAAACCTTTGAAGATATTAATAACCAGTGGTGCCAGCTGTCCGGATATACTGGTAGAAGAAGTAATAGATAAACTGGCTTCAATATATTCTGTAACAGAAGAACTGCTGGCAATAAAAGCAGAATGGAATTCAGAGATAGAAAACTAGAACTTCTTCTGATTGAAGGAGGGTGCACTTTTATAAAGTTTTATTGCATTTGGATCTCCTGACAATATTCTTTCAGCTCCTACGGCTTTTCCATTAGCAGGGCAACCTGATTTCTGTGTGGAACAGGAACTTACCAGAAAACCTGCCATAATTAAAACACATAATAGACGCATAAAAATACTTTAGATAACAAATAAATACAAAAGAGATGACATTTAATCAACTTGTCATCTCTTTTATATAAAAATTAATAGAACTTAATCTGCCAGAACATTAAAAAGGCAAATCATCTACAGGTTCTGCTATGTCCATAGACCCAGGAACATTTGAAGAACTTTGTTCTGCAGGATTATTTGCAGGAGCAGAATAATTATTACCTAAACCTCCATTAGTGGTTCCATCAGCAGGTTTTGTACCTAATAGCTGAATAGAAGAAACCCTTAAAGTAATAATTCCTGCAGGCTGACCCTGTTGATTTACATAGGCTCTTGTATCAGGAGTACCATCAACATACACCTGAGTGCCTTTTTTAAGATAAGGAGCAACGGCAGTTTTATCGCTCCAGTAACCACAATCAACCCAAACCGTTCTTTCTTTCTGAACACCTTGCGCATCTTTAAATCTTTCTGAATGCGCTACAGTAAAATTAATAACATTTCTGCCATTAACAGTACTCACTACGGCATCTTTACCAAGATGACCAATAACACTTAGCTTTATCATAAACTGATTATTTAAAATGAATAAACTGTAATAGTGATATTACAATTCCAAAAGTACTACTTAATTAAATGAAATGCAACTAATTGTATAGCTGGACCAAAATATATTTTTTATATGGTCTTTTGTATCTTATTTAAGTACATGTAATTTTATTACTGTATCCAGCCAGCAACTGTTTTTACCCAGTCGGGATGTGTATTCAGACAAGGAATCAATTCGAAGCTTTCTCCTCCTGCTTCCAGAAAGGTTTTCTTGCCTTCCATGGCTATTTCTTCCAGTGTTTCCAGGCAATCGCTTACAAAAGCCGGACATAATACTATCAGATGCTTTACACCCTCTGATGGTAACTGATTTAATCTGTCAACAGTATACGGAGGAATCCATTGTTCTCTTCCAAGCCTTGACTGAAATGAGTTCTCCACTTTATCTGCCGGAAGACTTAATTTTTCTACAACCAATTTAGTAGTGGTAAAACACTGATGTTTATAACAGGTTTTATGGGCTACAGAATCAGTATTGCAACAATCTGAAGAAACTACACAATGGCTTTTAGTAGGATCGGCTTTGGTTAAATGCCTTTGAGGCAAACCATGATAACTGAATAATATTTTATCGTAAGGTTTTGCAATAAATGGCTTAATGCTTTCGGCTAAGGCATTTATATAATTGTCTTCATTATAGAAAGGTGGAATAAATTCAAGGTTGAAAGAATACCTGTTCTTTTTAAGAATAGCTTTAGCCTGTTCTACTGCTGTTTCGTAAGAACTCATGGCGTAATGAGGATAAAGTGGAATAGCCAGTACATTCTTTGCGCCGGGAACCTTTGCCTGAATAGCATCGAAAGCTGACTTAACTGTTGGATTGCCATAACGCATGGCAATTTCTACCGGTACATCTACCAATGCCTGTACAGCTTTCTGAAGCTGCATGGTTAAGGAGATTAAAGGCGATACATCTTCTTTCCATACTTTAGCGTAGGCGTGAGCTGAGTTCTTTGTTCTGAAAGGAACAATGATACCCCGCACCAGTAAGAATCGAAATATATAAGAGTAGTCAATTACTCTTTCATCCATCAGAAATTCGCTAAGATATTTCTTTACATCTTTTTGTTCAGGTGAATCCGGTGACCCAAGATTCATCAGTACTACCGCATCGTATTTATTGTTCTGCATTATTCTTAATTACTGTATTATTTGTATTCTGTATTCATTAGCTAATCAGCTAATTAGCAGATTAGCTAATTAAAAGACTTCCTTAACAACATTTCTAATCACTTTTGGTTTACCCAGAGTATAATAATGCAGCGCGGGTACACCAAAGTCTTTCAATTCCTTACTTTGCTGAATCAGCCATTCGGTACCTACCTGTTCTACTTCTTCATCTGTTTTAGCTTTCATCACTGCATTGGATAAATCGGTAGGAATATCTACATGAAATATACGCGGCAATACAGTCAATTGTTTGCGGGTAGTAATAGGTTTTAATCCCGGAATGATAGGAACATTGATTCCGGCACTCTGACATTCTTTTACAAAATCGAAGAACTTCTGATTATCAAAAAACATCTGTGTCATAATGAATTCGGCACCTGCATCTACTTTTGCTTTCAGATACTTTAAGTCTATTTCTAAATTAGGAGCTTCAAAATGTTTCTCCGGATAACCGGCAACACCTATACAGAATTTGGTTTTGCTACCGTCTTTAATATCTTCATCCACATACAAACCATGATTCAGATCGCCCACCTGTTTCAATAGATCGATGGCATAATTATTGCCATCTTTCTCCGGTTCAAAACTCGATTCATTTTTAGCAGCATCGCCTCTCAATACCAGTACATTATCTATACCCAGAAAATTAAGGTCTATCAGGGCATCTTCGGTTTCTCTTTTAGTAAAACCACCACAGATGATATGCGGAATAGCATCTATTTTATAATGGTTCATAATAGCCGCACAAATACCCACCGTACCGGGTCTTTTACGGACTTCTACTTTTATGAAACTACCATCGGCTTTCTTTTTAAACATCGATTCGCTGCGATGATAGGTAACATTAATCCATGATGGATTGAATTCCATTAAAGGATTCAGATGGTCGTACAGACTGGTAATGGTTTTGCCTTTCAGGGGTGGTAATACCTCGAAAGACAGTAAAGTGCCTTTAGCAGAATTAATATGTTCGGTTACTTTCATGTTGCTTCTTTGGCTGCAATATTATTCAATATCAGGCATATATGGGTAGAAATATAGACAGGTGAGTTTCGTGAATCGTGAGGCGTGAATCGTGAGTAGAATAAATGGTGGGTAAGAAAAAATAAAAACACGGGGATGATAATAGCTAATCTTCATATTGAAGAGCTCAGTATTCATAATAAATAATAATGCAGACAGCATACTGATATTAGTGAAGTAAATAGGGGTAAAGATTTTATTTTTTATTTGGGCGTTGCTGCAATGCTTCGCTTGCCGCCTTGCCGCCGCTGCTATCTTTTGCTGCGCGCTGTATTATGCCCCTTTAGGGGATAGGGGTGCGCGCAGCAAAAGGATAATCCGCTATGGCACTAACGCAAGTGTACAGGTATAGTCAGTATTGTCGGAAAAGTTTAAAAGGTAGGTTTGTTAGTGAAGGCAGCAAAAGCAAAAGAGTCCTGGTTGGGAGACTCTGTTGAGAATAAAAAACCCTCAGTAAAAATTATTTACTGAAGGCTTTATAAATCATTAAAAATAGGAGACTATATACTGGTCATTACTACAGCACTGCTCAATTGACTTACTCCACCGGTACTCACTACATACCAGTAAAAATAATAATCAACTCCTTTGGTTAACCCAGCAAACTTCTTTTTACGGTTATGCGATAAGTCGTGAATGATTGCGCACGACATAGTAGCCGGAAACATTAACTGACCTCCTAAAGTTATACCAACTGTTGCTGGCAATGCCTGACCAACCGATACTATACAACCATAAAAATGATTGATACCATACGTTTCACATTCACTACTCATCAACCCGGTTGATGTACCGGTTTCAACTAATACAGCTGACGGAGCAGCTATCTCAGTTGGTTCCTTCTGGGCAGGAACCGCATAGGTTGGTTCAAACCCGGCCAGGATGATCAATTTAGTATCGCCATTAGCAATACCGTTTATCCAAGGCACCAGTTTATCAACTGCTTCCATTACAAACCCTTTGGAAGTCAGATAAATTTGTTTCTGAGCCTTACCTCCTTTCTGATAATTGGTATAGTCCAGCACCATAGTTGCAATCAATGCAACCAGTATATCGTTGCTGACTGGACTTTTGGTAGGATCAAACTTATCAGGATTATCGTTAATCCCGGTTTGAACACCCTCAGCAAATTCATTAAAAGTAGAACCTGTGCTCTCATGATAACCAAAACCGCACTCTGAAATATGTGCCATAACATTTAAATTAAAAAAATAAATAAAATATGAACCGTTAAAAAAAAGGAGATTGTTTGTTAAGTGTACAGTTAGTATTGCACACACGCAAGGTAAACGCAGTAATAGTGGATAAAGAATGTCTTTATTCTGTTATCTCAATGGATGTTACTAATCTATTACTCTTATATCGGATTTAAGGTTTTGAAATGCAAAAATACGCCAGTGAGATTAGTGAAAAATGACTATCGTCACCTGCCTGTATGACTTTTGTCATGTTGCTTTATGATTTTTGTCATGTTTTATAAAAACAGAGTAATAAAAACAGTCAAAAAATACGAGTACTAGTACTTTTCATCGGAGTACTAGTACTTCAGTCAATAGTACTAGTACTTTAGCTCGGAGTACTAGTACTTCAGTCAATAGTACTAGTACTTTACCTCAGAGTACTAGTACTCCAGTCAATAGTACTAGTACTTTAGCTCGGAGTACTAGTACTCCAGTCAATAGTACTAGTACTTTGGTTCAGAGTACTAGTACTTCAGTCAATAGTAATAGTAGTTTAGCTCGGAGTACTAGTACTTCAGTCAATAGTACTAGTACTTCAGTCAATAGTACTAGTACTTTAGTGAAAAGTACTAGTACTCGGGTTTTTAAACCAAAATAATTGAAAGAGTTGAATATTAAATTTAATTTGGTAAATGATTTTAATATAAGAACTAATACTTTTACATTAATTAAATTTGAACGATTATATTATTGTAATATGACTTTTTGATAATTATATTAAAAATTATATTTCTTTTATATTGTATTCAAAAAACAAAAACAGAAAGAATTGAAAAGACTTTGAATACATGGATTTCTGCTAAGGATTATATAGGATTTACTATAACTTGATTTACAACAACCGGATTTATGAAAAAGGCAATAATATTTTATTTAGGTTTTATGGTAACAGTATTAACTACTGTTGCCCAGACTGCACCTGCACCTATTATAGAATGGCAGAAATGTTATGGTGGTGCAGGTAATGAAGGAACTACTACAGATTTTCACCAAACTAAAGATGGCGGGTGGATTATAGCTACTGAATCTGATTCCAATAGTGGAGATGTAAGTGGTAACCATGGATATAATGATTACTGGGTTGTGAAGTTGAACAGTATGGGTATGATGGAATGGGAAAAATCCTACGGAGGTAGTCAAAATGAGGAAATTAGTTCAATACAACAAACAACAGATGGTGGATATTTTGTAACTGGCACTACTGATTCACATGATGGAGATGTAACAGGCTACCATGGAGGGTATCCATTACCTGACATTTGGGTTGTGAAAATAGACAGTATTGGTAATATACAATGGGAAAGATGTTTGGGTGGATCAGAAGCAGATGATGATGGTGGTACAATACAAACAGCAGATGGAGGATTTATAATTGCAGGTAGTACTGATTCGAGAAATGGAGATGTAGTAGGGCACCACAATTTGGGAGGGTTATATTTGGATGGGGATGCATGGTTGGTAAAGCTGGATAATAAAGGCAATATACAATGGCAGAAATGTTATGGAGGAAGCGGTGATGATGGGTTTAGCTATATAAAGAAAACAATGGATGGAGGATACATTTTCGCAGGGGGAACTGATTCTGAAGACGGTGATTTATTGAATGACATAACCTATGGAGGTAATGATATTTGGGTTGTAAAGACAGACAGTATGGGTAATATAGCATGGCAGAAAAAGTACGGCGGGAGTCAGATTGAGTGGCCTGGGTATATTATAGAAACATTAGAAAGAGGATATATTTTTATAGGAATTACTTTTTCGAATGATGGTGAAGTAAGTGGCAATCATGGAATGATGGATTCATGGGTAGTAAAACTGGATAGTATTGGAAATATCGAATGGCAAAAATGTTATGGTGGAAGTCAAACTGATGCTTTTAATTTAATACAGGAATTGTCAGATGGCTATTTTATTTCTGGTGTTTCATTATCTGTAGATGGTGATTTGTCACAAATATATAAAAATGGACATACATGGGTATTGAAAATAGATAAAACAGGTAATATAGCATGGCAACAATGCTATGGTGGTATAAGCGGATATGGAAATGCAATTCAAATTATAGATGGGAGTTATATGATGATGGGATATGCAGGTGATTCGAAAGATGTAGATAGTAGCTGCAATCATGGATTAGAAGATGTTTGGATAGTTAAACTTAGTAAAGAATCCATACCAATTAAAGCAATATGGACTAACCAACAATTGAATATTTACCCCAACCCTGCACATGGTACTGTGGGAGTGGAAACCCAAAATATAGAACAGATAAGAATAATGGATGTAGAGGGGAGGATATACATTAATCAGCATATTAATAACGATAGTATTGGACAATATACTTACTTTAATATTCAGTATATGGCTAGGGGAATATATATAATACAGGCTGTGATGAATGACGGGAGTATAAAGGCTGGAAAATTAATAGTAGAATAAGACTACTAATTACTCAATAAGTAGTCACTTAAAATTATATTGTATTAATTTTGAGAGTTTATAGTCTGAATGATTCAATAATTAATTCAATATAATAATGATCAAGTACTTAGAAAATGAAAGAAAATAACGCTATACAAATTTTTGAGGATAGAAAAGTGAGGTCTGTGTGGGATGCCACAGCAGAGAAATGGTATTTTTCGATAATAGATGTAGTAACTGTACTGACCGATAGCGTAGATGCTAATGCTTACTGGAGAAAACTGAAGCAAAGACTTAAAGATGAAGGAAATGAAACCGTGACAAATTGTCACGGGTTGAAAATGAAGGCATCGGATGGTAAAATGCGGATGACGGATGTGGCTGATACGGAACAATTGTTCCGATTGGTTCAATCTATTCCTTCGCCTAAAGCGGAGCCTTTTAAATTGTGGCTTGCTGAACTGGCATCGGATAGTCTGGATGAAATGCAAGACCCTGAATTGAGTATTGACAAAGCTTTGAAACAGTATCTGGAACTAGGCTATAGCGAAAACTGGATTAATCAAAGATTGAAAAGTATTGAAATCCGTAAAGAACTTACTGATGAATGGAAAAACAGGGGTATTAAAGAAGGAATTCAGTTTGCAACACTTACCGATATTATTACTAAAGCCTGGTCGGACAGAACAACAAAAGAATATAAAGTTCTGAAAGGATTGAAGAAGGAAAACCTTAGAGACAATATGACTAATACCGAACTGATTCTGAATATGCTTGCTGAAGCATCGACCAAAGATATTTCGCAGGCAGTAAAACCCAAAGGAATGGAGGCGAGTAAAAAAGTGGCAAAAGAAGGGGGTAATGTAGCTAAAGTTGCTTTGAAAGAACTGGAATCTAAAACGGGTAAAAAAGTGGTGACTGCAATAAATGCGAAGAAGATACCGGGTTTGAAGAATCCTCCCAAACCCTCGAAAGGAGGGATAAACAGCAGCATCCCTTAGTCCTGATTTTAACAGCCAATACAAAAGAGAAACGGTTGAAACCGTTATGATACAAATACATAAAATCAATTATTATTTTATCCCACTACTGAAATCGTGGACTGTTTAGGAGACCTTCATTCTTTTAGATTGCTGCGCTTGCAGTAACGGAGCGATATATTTGCGCGCCCAAATAAAAAGCTATCAGCTATTGGCCTTTAGCTTTTAGCCAATACAAATGACCATTCTTATTTTGCCTGTTCAAGAAGTTGTATAATTCCCTCACGTTCCATGATGAGATAACCGAGGCGATCGTTGCTGATGCCTTCTTTTAACTGATAACTGAAACTGAGCTGACCATCTTCTACTGAGGTTTCGAAATAACGGAACTGTATATTCTTTTGCTGCTGTAAGGAGTACCCTATTTCGTAGAGATGGTTGGACAAAACAAACAATGCCTTGTTCATTTTACAGAAGCCTTCTATGACTACGGTACTGCATTTCATGGCATCCTGAATATTGGTGCCCTTAAACAATTCATCTATCAGAATCAGCCATTTGTGCCCATCGCTTATTTTCTGGATAGTCTGTTTAATTCACCCCCTATGTTCTCTAGTTGACAGCAATAATAAAATGCTTTAGGACTTTAAGTATCTATACCCATCCCACCGGATTCAAACAGGCCTGTAGTAAATTATCTTCATCACTACCCGGCAGTGGCTGATAATTGTATTCGAACCTCACTGTAGGAGGAAGACTCATCAGGATACTTTCTATACGGCCATTGGTCTTCAGTCCAAAGATGGTACCACGGTCGTGTACCAGGTTGAATTCTACATAACGTCCTCTTCTTATTTCCTGCCAGTGTTTGTGCTGATCGGTGTATATAGTATGCTTGCGTTTTTCAACAATGGGTATATAGGCCTTCATGAAGGTATAGCCACAGTTGCTGGCAAGATTCATCCAGAATTCTACAGGCTTATCTGTGGTAGCACGCTTATAGTCGTAAAATATGCCCCCAATTCCCCGGCGTTCGTTGTTGCGGTGGGTATTGACAAAGTAATCGTCGCAATGTTTTTTGAAGGCAGGATAAAAGGATATGTCCGATTTGTTGCAGGCATCTTTAAAGGTCTGATGGAAATGAATAGCATCTTCGTCTATCAGATAATAGGGAGTAAGGTCGGTGCCGCCACCAAACCAGCGGTCTATCACTTCATCCTGCTGATTGTACAGTTCAAACATCCGGTAATTGCAGTGAACGGTTGGCACAAATGGATTGATGGGATGAATAACCAGACTGAGTCCACAGGCAAACCATTTATGACCTTCGATCTTCAACTGCTGACGCATCAGAGGGGTAACCTCTCCAAAAACGATGGAAGTATTCACACCACCCTTTTCAAACACATTGCCATTGGCAATCACCCTGGTTATACCACCACCACCTTCGGGGCGGTCCCATTTATCTTCTATGAAAGATGCTTTGCCATCGCATTGTTCCAAAGCAGTACAGATGGAATCCTGTAACTGCTGAACAAAGTTTATCCAGACTTCTTTTGTGTTGTTCATTATTAATCCTGTTGCAAGTTATTAGTTGCCAGTTTCTGGTTACAGGTAATACAACGTACTGGCAACTTGAAACCAGCAACCAGTAACTGTATTGTATTCATTTGCTAATCAACGTCCTCAATATCTTCCTCTTCTTCCACTACTGACTTTCCTTTGGTATTGTTTCCTTCCACTACCAGTACAATCTCGCCTTTTACGGTCTTCTGACGGAAATATTCCGCTACCTCTTTGAGGGTGCCGCGATAGTTTTCTTCGAACATCTTGGTCAGCTCACGGGAAACACAACATTGTCTTTCTTCGCCAAAATAACTGGCTAATTCATCCAGGGTCTTTACCAGCCTCATGGGACTTTCGTAGAGAATGATGGTACGATGTTCGGCAGTAAGCTGTTTAAGTTTGGTCATCCTTCCTTTTTTCAGGGGAAGAAAACCTTCGAACACAAAACTATTGGTTGTTAATCCGCTATTGACCAGGGCGGGAACAAAGGCCGTAGCACCGGGTAGACATTCCACCTTGATATTTTCCTTTATACAGGCTCTTACCAGCAGAAAAGCAGGATCGCTGATGCCGGGAGTACCCGCATCGGTAATTAAAGCCATGGTCTTGCCGGCAGCCAGTTGCTGAATAAGATGGTCAATTATCTTATGTTCATTATGTTGATGATATGGCGATAAAGGCTTCTGAATGCCGTAATGATTCAATAACTTAGAAGAAGTACGGGTGTCTTCGCAAAGAATTACCTCTACACTATTTAGTACTTCTACAGCACGATACGTGAAATCCTTCAGATTGCCCAATGGAGTAGGTACTAAGTACAACATAGAATGATGAATTAAAAATGATGAATTAAGAATTAATTCAATACAGATTTAACTGATGAATGAATACTTAATTGATGAACTCTATTTCGTAGAATTCCATTACTGCATTGGACAATACTTTTTTAGCGGCTTCGTCGGCAATGGCTTTTGCAGCTTCTTCGGAATCAGCATCAATCTGCAGGGTAATATGTTTACCGATACGAACGTCTGCAATCTGTGTGAGTCCTAAGTTCTTTAATCCACCTAATACTGCCTTTCCCTGAGGATCCAGTAAATTCTTCAGAGGCATTACTTTAATCTGAACATTATAAGTCATGATAATGATAATTTGTTATATGAGATATTATTTAAAAATAAGCGAAACAATTACATAGGTCAGGAAGGCTAAAGGAACTGCCAGCCAGCCAACGAGGATAGCAGCAACCACCGCTACAATGGCAATAATGATAAAAGGTAATAACACTTTGAAACTAAGTCCTGAAAATTTCAATGCCTTCATTGGCAGGGTACAAACCATCAGATAACTAATGAGGAAGATTACCGCATACCAGAACCATTCGTTCAGCAGAATATTGTTCAGCACAGTGGTATTGCTATACCAGTAAATCAAAGGGAAAGAAGCAATTACCAGTCCTGCAGCAGGAATGGGAACACCTTTGAATACGGTAGATTGTGAATTGTCGATATTGAACCTGCCCAAGCGATAGGCACCCGCACAAGGAATGATGAATGCCGGCAATAACCAGAATATACTGGAATCGATACCACCATCATGACGGGCAATGGACAGTTGCAGGAACTGATAAACAATGATACCCGGGGCTACACCAAAGCTCACCACATCGGAAAGACTATCGAGTTGCTTGCCCAGTTCTGAACTGGCCCCGAAGAGGCGGGCTACAAATCCGTCGAAGAAATCGATCACAGCAGCAATAGCGATGAATACAGAAGCCAGAAATATTTTCTCGGGGATAACCAATATTTGTTGTCCTGTATTATAATCGTAAGAGAGGGTTAATCCATGCTGCATAGCTGCTGTAATAGCCATACACCCGAAAAACAGATTTAGCAGCGTCAGTAAATTAGGAATTTGTTTAATCATTGTATGAATTGCTATCAATAAGGGTTCAAAAGTAAGTGTATGACCCGAAAGAAATACAAATATGGTTTAAAAGGTTTGAAAGGATTAAGTGGTTTCAGGTTGCTGGTTACCAGTTCAATTGATCATTAATAATTGGATAATCAGCAAAATAATATTAACTATGTCCTTAATACTTTTAATACTTAAAACCTCGTTAATAAAGTTAAGATTCTACAATTTCTAAAAAAATTATTGCGATAATAGTACTTTGCATGATGTTTGCAGCATCTAACAATTATGAGTAACAGTATTAAGTCTCAGGTATTTCAATCGAAGAATTCGTCGCGCTGGCAAAGTTTTAAATGGGCGGGAAGATTCCTATTGTTATTTTTGGTATTAGCGATAGTAGTGGTTTTCATTGCATTGAAGAATCCTTACGCACCCACTATACCATTGGAAAGCCGGGCCATTAAAAAGGTATTGACAGACAGTATTCCATCGTACAGAGAGAGTAAAATGGGAAGGCAATATCGTGGATTCAGAAGTCAGATTCAGGATCTATGGAAGATGGGTAAGGGACAGGGTCAGAAGGATAGTGTACTGAATTTATCCACCACTTCCATTTTCAGTGATAGTCTGGGAATCAGGGCAGCCTTTTATGTTACCTGGTACAATCAGTCGTTTACATCCCTGAAGAAAAATATTTCGAAAATAAACTTAGTGATACCGGAATGGTTTTTTATAGATCCAGATGCCGATACGCTTTATTCGAAGATGGACGAGAGGGCATTTAATCTTATTAAAGCCTCAGGTGTAAAAGTGATGCCCATGTTGTCAAATTATTATAAAGATAATTTCAATGGAGCTTCCTTGCATAGAATACTGAATTCTCCCACTAAAGAAAAAAAACTGATAGAAGATCTTATTAAGGTATTGAAACAAAACAATTTTGCTGGTGTAAATGTAGATTTTGAAGAGCTTCAGGAAACACAAAATGAGAACCTGAGTAAGTTTCAAAAAGATTTATATACCCGATTACATGCTGAAGGGTTGCTGGTAACCCAGAATGTGATGCCATTTAATGAAGACTACAATTACACAGAACTGTCAAAGTTTAATGACTATATATTTTTAATGGCTTATGATGAGCATTCCGAAACCACCAAGGCTGGACCTATCTGTAGTCAGAAATGGGTTGAAGCTGCAGTAGAGAATCTATGTAAGAAGGTTACTCCTTCAAAGGTTGTACTGAACATTGCAGCATATGGATTCGACTGGAGTAAGGACACGGTAGAAAAAGTAACTTATCAGGAAGCGCTTGCTACTGCAAGAGAGAGTGATGGAATAGTTGACTTTGATAATGATACCTATAACCTGCATTTTCAGTATTATGATGGTAAAGACCAAATTCATGAAGTACATTTTGTGGATGCTGCTACCAATTTTAATACACTGCGTTATGCAACAGAATATGGATTAGCCGGTACTGCATTGTGGCATCTGGGAGCTGAGGATAACAGAATATGGGACTTCTATGATAAGCCCATGACGAAAAGCTTCTTAAAGGATTTTGATTTCAAAGAATTCAGTAATGTATCGAGTACTACAGCTCCGGATTTCATAGGAGAAGGGGAAATTCTGGATATGATTGCTACGCCAACAGAGGGCCATATTACGCCTCAGATTGACTATGATAACATGTTGATTACTGAGGAAACGTATGACAAACTACCTTCTACGTATGTAGTAAAAAAATGGGGTAAGAATACACAGAAGAAGTTGGTTTTGACTTATGATGATGGTCCCGATCCTATTTACACCAGAGAAATATTAGATACACTGGCATATTATCATATACCGGCAGCTTTTTTTCTGGTGGGTATACAGGCAGAGAGAAATATTCCATTGGTAAAAAGAGAACTTAGTGAAGGGCATGAAATAGGTAATCATACTTTTACTCATCCGAATATAGCAGAAGTAAGTCCCAGCAGAGCGTTGCTGGAAATGGATGCTACAAGGCTCCTGATAGAATGTATTACCGGTAAGAGCACAATTCTCTTCAGAGCTCCTTTCAATGCCGATAGCGACCCTGAAAAAGCGGAGGAAATGGTGCCTATTGCACTTAGCCGACAACGTAATTATATTACAGTTGGAGAAAGCATTGATCCCGAAGACTGGCAGAAAGATGAAGTGCCAAACTTCAATGCAGATACTATTTTTAACCGAGTAGTTACCATCTTTAATAAACACATTGCAGAGAACGACACAGCCAACATTATTTTGTTGCACGATGCTGGAGGTAGCGACAGGAAATCCACTGTGCAGGCAACTGGTATGATTATCCGTTATTTTCAAAGCAAAGGATATTCATTTACGACCATTGCTGATTTACTAGGCAAATCGAAAGATGAACTGATGCCTCCTGTACCTAAAGGAAATGGATATACCCTTTTGCAGATGAATTATTTTCTGGCAGAAGCCGGATATGTAGGTGGAACATTATTAAATTCTTTATTTCTGGTATTCATTGCATTAGGATTATTAAGACTTATTGCTATAACGTATATGGCCATAAAACAAAAGAATAAAGAAAAGAAAAAAGTTTATCCTATAATAGATCCATTATTATTACCCAAAGTTTCTATAATTGTTCCAGCATTTAATGAGGAAGTAAATGCAGTGAGTTCTTTACATAATCTGTTACGTTGTGATTATCCTTCCTTTGAAATTATTTTTGTGGATGATGGTAGCAAGGATAGTACTTATTCAATAGTTGATGAAGCATTTAAAAACAATCCTTCAGTAAAAGTATTTACCAAACCTAATGGGGGTAAGTCTTCTGCATTAAACTTTGGTATTGAACAGACTAATACTGAGTTTGTAGTATGTATAGATGCCGATACCAAGCTGTTGCCCGATGCCATCAGCAAAATGATGCGCCATTTTACGGATCCAGCTATTGGGGCAGTTGCCGGTGTGGTAAAAGCGGGCAATGAAGTAAATATCATTACCAAATGGCAAAGTCTGGAATATACTATCAGTCAGAATTTTGACAGAAAGGCATTTGCTTATTTAAATTGTATTACGGTGGTGCCTGGTGCAATAGGAGCATTCAGAAAAGAAGCACTTGTAAGAGCAGGAGGGTTTACAACCGATACTTTAGCGGAAGATTGTGATCTGAGTATCAGAATACTGAAAGAAGGATATGTAATTCAGAACGAAGCACATTCTGTTGCTATGACTGAAGTGCCAGAGACTGTAAAACAGTTTATGAAACAAAGGTTCCGCTGGAGCTTTGGCGTGATGCAGACATTCTGGAAACATAAGGATGCATTATTTAATAATAAATATAAATCACTCGGTTGGGTAGCCCTGCCCGATCTGTTGTTGTTCAAATACTTTATACCATTGTTTACACCATTGGCCGATGTGTTGATGATAATAGGTTTACTGTCCGACAATGCTGCTAAAATAGGCATTTACTATCTGATATTTACAGCAGTGGATGTAATGATTGCTTCTGTAACTTTTGCTTTGGAAAAAGAGAAACCAGGTAAACTGATCTGGATAATTCCTCAGAGAATTATTTATCGCTGGTTGATGATCATCGTTTTATTCAGGGCAATCAAAAGAGCTCTGAAAGGAGAATTACAAAACTGGGGCGTATTGAAGAGAACCGGTAATGTGAAAGATATTGCTGAGGGATAAGAGCGTTTAAGACATTTTAAAATAAAAGGGCTCCAACATGGAGCCCTTTTATTTTAAAGCCATTATTCGTATTAACTATTTAGTCGTGTAAATTTTCGACCGGGTTTAACCCAGATTAGTTCTGTGGCGGAGGCGGAGGATTATCTCCTCTATTTTCTCCTGGTCCTGGTGGATGTGGTGGACGCAATTTCTTCTCCGCTTCCTGATATCTTTTAAACTCTTCTGCCGTCAGAATTTTAGCTACAGCAGCGTCTCTTTCTTTTACCAGCTTATCCATTTCTTCCTTATTTGGTGGAGGCGGAGGTGGATTTAATTTATCTGCTTTAGTAAAAAATTGTTTAAAAACATCAGTAACCTGTTTTTGTTTTTCTTCATTCAGGGAGGCATCTTTATCCATAACTTCTTTTACGTGTTTTAATCTTTCTTCCACAGTAGGGGGTTTATGTGGAGGTTCATTTTTCTCTGGACCCTGAGCATTTACCACCAGAACACTGGCTGCAATAAAAGCCGATAACAAAATCATTGACTTTTTCATTTTAATATGTTTGTTTACAGAAAATAAGAAGCATTCCTTTAAATTATCCTTTAAATGTACTGCAAATAATTCCTTAATGTATTGAAAGCATCCGCTCTTTTAGGAACCTGTTAGTGCTAATTTAAAGTCACACTATTAAACTATAGATTACTACCTTAGTCGCATCATAACAAAATTTTGAAAAGATGTCTATATCAAATCAATCAAAAAATATACACCTGTTATCAAGGGCAGGTTTCGGAATCTCTGCCAGAGAACATTCCCTGATTGACTTTCATTCACAAAAGAAACTATTCGAAGAAATAGGGAAAAATACTCCACCTGAATATCTGGATAAGGTATCGGAAGAATCGAAACAGATGGCTTTGGAGTTACTGGAAATGGCGGGTAAAGGAAAGACCATGCAGAATGATCAGGGCGATAATAAGAAAGATATACGCAGAGATTTCAGAAAACAAAGCAATGAAGATATCAAGCAACTTTCTGTTGCCTGGATGGATCTGATGGTAAATGATGAGGCACAGTTGAGAGAAAAAATGTCGTTGTTCTGGCATGGACATTTTGCCTGCAGGGATGCTAATATATTTCATACACAACAACTACTACATATCATCAGAACGAATGCACTGGGCAACTTTGGTGATATGCTGAAAGGAGTTAGTAAAAGTGCTGCAATGCTCGGCTTTCTGAACAATCAGCAAAATAGAAAACAACATCCCAACGAAAACTTTGCCAGGGAAGTAATGGAGCTGTTTACGCTTGGCAGAGGGCATTATACCGAACAGGATATAAAGGAAGCTGCAAGGGCATTTACCGGCTGGAACTTTGAACCTAAAGGCGATTTTGTAATAAGAAAAAACATGCATGATGACGGCGTAAAAAGCATCTTTGGGAAGACTGGAAATTATACGGGCGATGATGTGTTGAATATGTTGCTGGAGAATAAGCAAACAGCAAGATATATAGTTACTAAAATATATAAATATTTAGTAAACGACACAATAGATACGCAAAGAGTAGAAAACCTTACCGATAACTTTTATAAAAACAATTATGACATAGGTGGGTTAATGAAAAACATCTTTTTGTCGGACTGGTTTTATGATGCTAAGAATATAGGATGTAAGATTAAATCGCCTGTTGAACTGATGGTAAATATCAGAAGAGTAATACCAATGGAAATGGATAAGCCGGATATGCAGGTGATGTTTACGAGAGCATTGGGGCAAGAACTTTTTCGTCCTCCGAATGTTGCAGGATGGCCGGGTGGTAAAAACTGGATTGATAGTTCATCGCTTATGATAAGACTTGTTATTCCAAGACTGATACAGGATGATACTGAGTTTCAACTGGCAATAAAACCCGATGACGATACCATGATGGGGGGCTATATGAAAGAAATGAGAAAGACTATACAAAACAATAACCGTTACAAGATAAAAGCAAAGGTTGACTGGACAGCTATCTATAGAATTTTTGATACTACCAAGAGAGAAAACCTGATGAACGATATTGAAATGTATTTAGTTAATAAACAAAATAATTCAGCTACACAGAAAGTAGTAGAAACTATTGTAGATAATGCCAGCAGAGAATTATATATCAAATCTGCAGCTATTGCCTGGATGAGTACACCTGAATTTCAGATGTGCTGATACAGGAGATAGGAGGAAGGAGTGAGGAGATAGAATAATACATCAATACATCGTGAAGAATACAGGGAGATAGGGGACAGAATAATACAAATTTGAAAATGAATACAAATGTAATATGAACTTATTACTTACTACTTAAAACATACAATATGTTGATTAAAAGAAAAGACTTTATAGTTACAGGTTCACTGGCTTCTGCCAGTATGATGATGCCTAAGTTTCTGAAGGCATTTGGTAGTACAGCTAATCATCAACAACTTGTTCCTAAAGGCAACAAGGTATTGATTGTATTACAACTTAGTGGAGGAAATGATGGATTGAATACGGTAATTCCAGTGCAGAATGATCTTTATTATTCTAACAGACTTAAACTGGCAATAGATAAAAAAGATACTATAGGATTAACGGATGAAGTTGGGTTGCATCCTGAATTGACAGCATTAGCAAATCTATATCAGGAAGGTAATATGAGTATTTTGAATAGTGTTGGTTACCCCAATCCGGATCGAAGTCACTTCAGAAGCATGGATATATGGCATACTGCAGCAGATAGTAATGAGTATCTTACTACAGGATGGGTAGGCCGGTATCTGGACGCACAATGCCATGGCTGCGACAAACCCACTCAGGCATTAGAACTGGATGATACATTAAGCTTGTCAATGAAAGGCGAATATGAAAAGGCAATAGCTTTCAAAGATGCCGACAGATTATACAATACATCGCAAGCTAAATATTTCAAGGCATTGGATGCTGCACATCATAATGATCATGCAGAGGCTCCTGTTGATTATTTATATAAAACCATGACCGAAACTATCAGCAGTGCAGATTATATTTTTAAACAAAGTAAACTTTGTCCGGCAAAAGGTGATTATCCTAATAATGATATAGGTAATAGTTTTAAAACAATTGCATCATTGATATTGAGTGATATAAATACAAAGGTTTATTATGTAAGTCTGGGTAGTTTTGATACCCATGTAGGGCAACACGAAAAACAACAGAATTTATTTAAACAAATGAATTCTGCTATAGATGCATTTACTAATGATATGAAAATCAATAATCGTTTTGAAGATGTATTACTTATGACTTTTAGTGAATTTGGCAGAAGAGTATCGGGTAATGCAAGTGGTGGTACTGATCATGGAACGGCCAATAATATGTTTATGATAGGTGGCGGATTGAAACAAAAAGGAATACTGAATCCTATGCCAGATTTAAGCGATTTACAGGATGGTGATTTAAAATTTAAAGTTGATTTCAAGAATGTATATGCGACAGTACTTAATAACTGGCTGGGAGCCGATTATAAGACTATATTAGGTAAAGAATATGAGTTGATGAAGTTTGTATAGCATTATAATTCAACACTTATATTTGCGGCATGACTAATAATGTACGTGTACGTTTTGCCCCTTCCCCAACAGGCGGTTTGCACCTGGGTGGAGTAAGAACAGTGTTGTTCAATTATCTGTTTGCTAAGCAACATGGCGGTAAATTCATTTTAAGAATTGAAGATACCGATCAGTCACGTTTTGTGGCAGGTGCTGAAGAATATATATTCAATTGCCTTGCATGGTGTGGTATTGTTCCAGATGAAAGTACCAAACATGGAGGGCCACATGCTCCCTACCGTCAGAGCGAGCGAAAAGACCTTTACAGTCAATATGCAGACAACCTAATTCAGGATGGAAAAGCGTATTATGCATTTGATACTTCGGCAGAACTGGAAGAAAAAAGAAAATCCTCTCCCAACTTCCAATATAATAATGTTACCCGTAAAGAGATGAAAAACTCTCTTACACTTTCTGTTGAAGAAGTAAAAGAGTTACTGGATAATAAAGTTCCTTATGTAATACGTATCAACATGCCCTATGATGAGAATGTTTCATTTCAGGATATGATACGTGGAGAAGTACATTTTAATACTTCGCAGGTAGATGATAAAGTATTGCTGAAAGCAGATGGAATGCCTACTTATCATCTGGCTGTTGTAGTAGACGATTATCTGATGGAGATCAGTCATGCCTTCAGAGGCGAGGAATGGCTGCCTTCTGCGCCTGTTCATATATTGTTGTGGAAGTATCTTTTTGGGTTAGATAAAATGCCTCAATGGGCCCATCTTCCTTTAATACTGAAACCTGATGGAAATGGTAAACTGAGTAAACGTGATGGTGATAGACTGGGCTTTCCGGTATTTGCTATGGATTGGACGGATCCTAAAACCAACGAAGTAACAACTGGCTTTAAAGAAAAAGGGTTTCTGCCTGAAGCTTTTGTAAATATGTTGGCAATGCTGGGATGGAACGATGGTACTGAAAAAGAAATATTCAGTATGGAAGAGCTGATAGCCGGCTTCTCGCTTGAAAGAGTTCATAAGGCTGGTGCCAAGTTCGATTATGAGAAGGCTAAATGGTTCAATCATGAATGGATTAAAAAGTTACCAGTTGCTCATTACAGAGATCAGGTAAAGAATGCGTTAGAAACAAACGGAATACCGGTGGATATTAATAAACTGGATTCAATTATAGAACAGGTAAAAGACCGGTGTACATTTTTGAGTGACTTTGTATTACAAGCAGGATTCTTTTTTAAAGCACCTGTAACTATTGACACTGCTGCCATTCAA
>Ga0364921_10212_pt1 | contig 20416 bp, 26 predicted proteins | sample ExccelJu500001D3_2_FD_206956 | JGI IMG/M metagenome (GOLD analysis project Ga0364921, IMG submission 206956) | Enriched cells from Trout Bog Lake Hypolimnion, Wisconsin, USA - BchlTB.June20.5000.01.D3 | ecosystem: Environmental > Aquatic > Freshwater > Lake > Hypolimnion/Profundal zone | place...
GGTCGTTGTCGGAGTCGAGCAAGGAGACTTTCACTTTCGAACCGTCGATATTCATGCCGCTGAAGTCCAGATGGATATGCCGTTCGATTCCCTTGAAAGAGGAAACCAGAACGGCAATCCCGCCGGCGCTGTTGCATCCGGCAAGAGCCCAGAGATTCCTGTCTTTGGGTACGTCTGCCGAAAGGCGTGTTTCATACTTCGTCATCAAGTTGAACGCCATGAGCGAAAAGTAGTTCTTGTTGGGAAGCAAGGATGTCGAATCAAAAATCCCCCAACTGGATCCGGGGGTGACAGTGCCGGTATAGTAGTTGGCCATCATGATAGGCGTATCCTGTAAGCCGCTCAAGACGGCGCAGTTGAATGCCGCGCTATCGCTTCCAGTCAGGACTTTATCGTAGCTCGCTCGATAGGTTCGGCTTTTGCGCGCCATGCTCCAAGATCCTGGATAGTAGTGCCATTCATTATAGTGGAGCTCTGTATTTTCAAATCCGTATTCGTCAAGCAACGCCTTCACCATTGCAGGGGTGGCAATGGCATCAGCGGGGTTGCTGACATACCCGTGCCAAGAAAAGAAATCCAGAGGGGCACCTTGCTTGAGGCACTCCGAAAGCATCTCTCGAATCTTCTCCTCGTTGTTACCTGCTAACGCAGGACCACCGACTTTGATATTCGGAAACCGCGCTTTCAACCGCTTCGCCGTGGCAACATAGAGCTTGAGATATTGGGTCCAGGTGCCGGTCCACATCTGCGGGCCCAGATTGGGCTCGTTCCATATCTCCCAATACTCGATGTTGTGGTGAAAGCCGCTGGCCCAGCCCTCGTTGTAGTGCGCGATGATCTGGCTGCAGATCTCACCCCATTTATCGTAGTCCAGAGGCGGCATCGTAAAGTATGATTTCTTTGAATGTTCGATGGAAGGGCCGAGACGATAAAGCACTTTGGAGCCATAGTTCAGGCAGTTCGCTATGTAGTCGTCGGTATGGGCGAAGAAGTAGTTTCGGGGATCTTTTTCATTAAGATAGAAAAGGGGGAAGACCCGGTCGGTGTCCACCAGGTGCATCCCTGAGTCAATAAGCGGCGCGTCATGAAGACGGGTTAATGGAATATCAAGCGCGCGCAAATCCTCGGAGACATCCGCCGCCGGGGCAGCACTGTGGATCGGACCGGCGCAATTCGTTCCGTGGAGTTTGCGTATTTTCCCGATCTGGTGTTCGCAATCGATCTTTATTTGGGATTTCCCATTTGGCTTCATGTTCACGGTGAGTTGGGGTGGTCTCCTGCGATTTTCTTTCCAGTCCGCGGGTTCACAAGCTATTTTTGGTTTGCAGATCCGATTTGAGGCCACATCACCCTGACTACTCCGACCCGCACACGGGCTTTCTGTGCGCAGGAAATGGCCATCCTGAATGTGGAATCCGGTTGGCGTTCGGGGGATATTTGAAAACTATTCGACCGGGATCACGACCAATGTGGGTCAATGTGTAGGCACACCGGCACCCCCAGGGCTTGGCATCGACATCTTTGTGTATCCAGCAGGCGGGGCCATTTCTGCATCATCAATGGGCTTCTCCTCCGCTGAGAGGATGGTGATCGTTACCGTCTTACCCTTGCTGACAATCTGTGTTTTGACCGAGAGTCCCTGCATGTCACTGGTATCAGGAACAGGGATGGATGCAGACCCGGAATTGCTCATGCCTCTCAGTTTTTTCAGTTGTTCATTCACCATGGCGTAATTCGGAATATCTTTCGTGACCCAGAAGGTGAGATTGGTGGTGGGAGTATCCATCGTAAAAATCTCGGTGTTGAAGTTGCCGACCTTTTCAGTCTTGCCCGTGTCCACCAGTTTGGGTTTCTCGGCCGTTTCTGCTGAAGGTGCCATTTTCATCATTTGCTCCCTCATGGCCTTGGCCATTTCACCGGAAATCGTCATGTAGCTTTTCTGGGGATGCACGATCATGAGCGTGTCACCGGTGTCGGTGTCGGTGATCGTTGTCATTTGCGGGGTGGCATCCGTCCTGATTTTATCACCCTTGATTTTCAGGGTGATGGTCATGTTCCTCCCGCCAGCTTCAACTTGCTCCGTGACAACAGTATCAGCTCGAACGCAAAGAGAGGAGAAAAGCAGAGAGAGGATGGCGAGTTTTTTCATGTTGGCGGTGGTCTTGGCCAAAGAATGGTTGAAATGGGCTCTTGATGCAACTCTGTATGCCAATCGCCTCCTGATTTGTCTGGAGTCGTGCGAATACCACGGGAGGAACTGAAATCCAAGAAGCAGGGTGCTGGTTGGCCGCTTGAGGCCGACTTAATTCACCGGCAACATCTCGCCAATAAACTACGGATGAGCAGACCAGCAAGCACTGAAATTCGTGCTCCGCTCACTATCGGGTTCTATTTCCAGTAGTTCCAGGATAAGGCCAGAGCCACCACAGAATGATTAGTTCTGCTTGGTTAAGCTTCCAGCTTTCCCAGTAGTGTCAATCATCCAAGAATCATTCCTCCTTACCCCTGCAGGGCAAGTTCCGAAAGTTCCTTGGAGTGCGGTAGAAAAATTACGCCCCTTGAATTCGGTTCCATATTTCTTTGCGAAATTTTGTGCCTCCGTAGCGTCAACCATCACTAGGATCGGACCGCCAGTTTTTCGGGTAAGGCGATCATGGGTAATCGCCACAAAGAATGCATACTCTGGGTATGGCGATTTCCAACTTTGCGGGCGCACAAAAGCAACGTCAACGGTTATGCTCTTCCCATCGAAATTGGTGGGACTGGTGAGGAAGTAATTCGCCGTCCTGTTGGATTCCGATCCATAGAGGACCGGAGTAAGGACCATCATGCACAGTAAAAAGTAAAAGAGTGGTGTTTTCATTCAAGAATGGTGTTTGCACATGAATAAATCGTTTCTCCTCGACGAGGCAAGTACAATTGTTGCCGGAGAATGGTGCCCAAAATTCCACCGGTCACCCACACCAGTCTGAACCAGCACACCCACCCCGAAGGCGTTCAGTCCTCCGGTAGTCCCCTGGCGAGACTGCCTGCATCCTTTTTCAAGACACGGGCAATTGTGCAGAGCTTCGAGAAGGAGAGGTTGTGTTGCCCTCGCTCAATGCCACCCATGTAGCTCCGGTCAATCTCGGTTTGAAACGCGAGTTCCTCCTGCGACAACCCCTGTTTCTTGCGAATTCGTCTGATTCGCTCGCCCAGGATCTTCAGTGATTTGTCTGCCTTCACTCTTGGCCATCGAGTTTCGGCATCGGTGGAATATATCGCCACGGGATATATCCATCATTTTACTCTTGCAGTCTGAAAAGTTTTCGGGATACCATGAAAATCCACTCTCCACATCCCATGAACATCCGACCAGCAATCCTCCTCCTTCTGGCGTTCATCTTCATCACCACCGGCATCGCCCTGGCAGCCGTCTACTCGTACAAGTGCCCCAGATGCGGCCTCATCCAGCAATACGACAGGCCAGGCATCTACAAATGCCCGAGTGACGGCACGGTTCTCAATCCGAAATAGCGACCGGCAGAATCAGAAAGAGCCAATGTCACCGCAGAAAATTGAAACGGCACGCATTGCCGCTGTTCAGTGGGTGGGTTCCCATGAAAAGTCACTCCTCGTAGCTGGTTGCATTTTTGTGGTGATTGGCTTGTTTGTCGAAAAACACTGGCACACGGCATCCCCTGTTCGAATAGATCAGGAGACTTCCTCTACTCGAACAGACGGAAACAGCGAAGCTTATCGTGCCGCACACAGCGGATACAGCGAACAGGAAGTCCGGGACTTTTACCGCGCAGCGAAGAAATATAACCTATTAGGAAACTAAAACAATGGAAACAAATGAAACAACTGTCGCGGAACCTACGGTAAAAACTGGCATGAACATCTGGCTGCGTCTTCTAAAGGACGTGGTTGTCTTCCGGATATGCGCCATGGGCTTCTCATTCATTGGAGTGATGATTCTTCGCATAAACGATATAGATTCACACTCATCGACCTACCCAGGTTTGCTTCTCGCCATGTCATGCGCCACTACCTGCATTTGCTTCCTCGTCATCGCAGTGATAACGCAGCAAACGATGTGGTCCATCTATTTGCCAAAAATCACAGGTGTCATCTGGTTGTCCATGCTCCCAGGTATTTTGTCTGACAATTCCACACTGGGATATGTATTATCGAGCGCGATGATTACAGCGGTCGAAGCGGTCATTGGATATGGCCTGGCATTGGTTGTAAGATATGCATATCTGGGCTTTATCAGTAGTTCGACCAAAGAAAATGTTACCCAGTAACCAGTACCGTGTTGAACCGACCCCCTTCCCGCAGTCACCCACAAAAAACCGGTATATAATCATGATGAAAACCATTAAATCACAATCAGCGGTAGCCTCCGTGGCAAAAGGCAAGAGTTTCGTGGCGTGCTTTCTCCTGCTTCTGGCAGCGATCATTTTGATCCGCATGGTCCAAGGTGCCGACATTTTTGCCACGCCTACTCCAGATAATTCAATCCCATATCCGACATCCGCAGCCTTCTTAGCTGCAACAAAATCGGGAGAAATACCAGAACTTCTTCTCCACACTCAGGTTCATAATGGAAGAACCGAAGAGTCTGAATATAAGCAGCAGCTCGATGCTTTTAAACGGTCGCTTATGCAAATAATGGAAAAGGAGTGTGGGATTAACATTAAAGACACTTCCCCAAATTGGAAAGGTAGCTGTTATTTTACATTTGTAAATATTGTTGCTTTCGAACTAAATAAGGGCCGAGATCAGGGCAAGTCGGCTGCAGACTGGTTTCAGGGCAATCGAAAATATGTATCGGGAGACATCTCTGCTAAGTCATTTGCGGCATATGATTCGTTCCTGAAAGAATATTCGAAAGCAGTTAAGGAATACGCAATTAAAAAACAAGACCAGACAGAGCAACATCAAGCGACTGTAGAAAAGGATAAGCAGCAGGCCGATGCTGTTGAGCGACAAGCTGAAGCTGAACGCGAACAAAAGGCAAAACAACTGAAAGCCGCTGAAGATGCCCGTAAAGCTTCAATAGCTGCAGAAGAAGCAGTGAAAGCGGAAGCTGTCAAAGAAGCCAGAGCGGCCCAACAGGAAGATCGTGCGAAAAAGCTTGGGGAATGCCTCGAATCTCCCGCATACAAGATCTGGCAAGCATCGTTGAGGGTTGCAACTGGTGTGAAAATGATCAGGGATGCTCAAACTCTATTGGCTCATGATAATGCAGTTGCTCGTGAGTCAGATGTTAGCAATCTGGCAGAAAGACGTAAAGCTGGCGAGGATATGGTGACTGGTAAAATACTAGTCGAAAAGTCATTCGCTGAATACAAGAAAGTGGGCGGCACGGCGAGCACTCCCGAAGAGGTGGTGCCAGGTCCAGACCCTGCTGCGCAATATCGGTAGAACCGTTGCCATGGCATTCGCCTGGAATCATTGGAAATAGAACCCCGATAGAGGTTGGGCAGCAAATCTCTCCCAGCCTCTGTCTATTATACCTCGGCCTGCGCTCGATGTTGGTATGGGGTTACAGGGAATTCTGATCAAGCGTCACCTGAGCATTTTCTCATGGCTGATCAATTTGATGTCTTCAATTCTCTGAAAGATGCCACCGCAAGCGCATGAGGTTTGGCCATCATCCATTTTTGACGATTCACATTTGGAACAGATCAATACGGATTTGCGCTCGAACAGTAGAAAACACAAAATCCCGCTGAAAAAACCACATGTTATGGCAATAGGAATGCGTTGGAGAATGTCACTGGCAGGAACAAAATAACTTCCTTTTGCTGCAGCCGAGAACCCACCATAAATGAAGCACACAAGAATTGCTGTCCCAAAGAAGGCGAGCGAAGAAACTACAATGCGCCGAAGCCTCAGCTTGCGGATATACAATCTTTTTTCAGCAGGAGTTCGTTCAACCCACATTGATTTATACCCCCGGTGACGTTCGATGTTGGTTAGGGGTGTAATCAGACCACAATTGAACGGGCGTGTCTCGCTTTCGCTACACTTTTGCCGTTACGATTTCTTTTTTCTCAATCTTTTTATATCCCACAAAGAGAAGGACAAGGAATGCTGCCAAGAGAGAGAGAAATCTCATCCAATCTGCCAGCTCAGACCAATAATTTACATATCCGTCGCAGATGGTAATAATTCCGCCAAACATCAAACCGGTTCCAATCGACTGAACACGCAGAAAAGCACCGAATAGGATTGCCGCCAGACCTAGCGGGACTGCAACGACAAAGAGGTGCTGTTCAAATCGCTTTTCAGCAGCTTTTCTGAGTTCTTGCTTTTGCTGCTGTTCAACTTGTTTTTGGTGCTTTTGCTCGGGAGTTAAGAGTGGATCATATTGCCCTTGAACAGTATAATCACTCCATTTGGGTGCTGGGCAAAATGTGCTGACGCCGTAGTGAATCATCATGGGGAAGATGATTGCAAGACCGATACCGAGGGCTATTTTCTTTGCGAGCATATGTGTCTGTGTTTTGTTTTTGGAATCTAACGTGAATCGGGTTGATTTTGAATCGGGAGATGTTCGACCTTTTCACGTTGTCTCTACATCCCGGCTCTCCGGGTGTCCAGTTCAATCAATGATGGTGGGTGGAATTGGCAGCCTCGTGTTTCAAAGGATGGACTCCACTATCTCCACCACTGTCCTTACACAACCCGTGCAGGTCTTGTTCAACAGATCGTTCTCCTTGAAGCATTGCTGGCCTTCAGTGGTATTCAGGTCGCATCCATTCAGCAGGGCGCGACAAATACATGTGCCGTGCTTTGCTTCAAACTGAGACATCAGATCCCGCACTTTTTTGTAAGTTGCCTCCGTTGGCGCTCTGTCCTGACCTTCGCCGCGCCCGTGCTTCAATCCAATGACCAGTATTCCCCCGGTAACTGCTCCGCACACCTCTTGCTTCCTTGCCATTCCCGCCCCAAACCCACAGGAAAGTTTCAGGGCCATGTCCTTGTCGCATCCCAGGTCGTCGCAGAATGAAAAGAGCACCGCTTGGGCGCAGTTATATCCGGACAGAAACTTTTCAAGTGCGATGTCGCTTCTTGTTTTCATCCGGGAGGTAATTTGACCGATTTCTACCCACTGCTTCTCCCACTGTCGAGTACATTTCCCCCCCCCCAATAAACCGCGCTGGTTGAGGGTATAGCAGAACAATGGGCCGGCTTCATGCCGGATCCCCATCTGCCGCATAACGCGGCCATCAGACAACCTGGTAACCGCTGTGTGCAGAATTCCTGTGCTCATCGGTCGCCTTCAACCAGAAAGGAACACACAAAATGAGCCCAAGGGCTGGATTTGTATTGATTGATCAGATTGAACCACGGCTGCGTGCAATCATCCCGCACATCAGGCCAGTGGGCGCAGAAGACGCCGAAGAGTTGATGCAAGATGCTCTGACAGTTGCCGCTCAAATGATGGACCGACTTGAGCAAATCGGAAAACAAGTGACCCCCGGCAACATCGCCTATTATGTCATCTTGCATATGAAGTCAGGCAGGCGATCCTACAGTGCTGGCAGGACCGACGTGATGGGCAGTGGAACACAGCTCGATGGTCTGAGCAGTGTCCAGTCGTTCGAGGACCCGGCAGGATTCGACCCAGAAACAAACGAGGAGATCCCGTTGGGGGATATGCTGGCAGGAAATGCCGATGACCCAGCCCAATCTGCCGGGAGAATGATGGATTGGGAACAGTTCCTTGATACCCACAATCCCCGATACGAGGCAATGGTGAATGACTTCGCTCAGGGCAAACGTGCGACAGACACCGCTGCCAGGTTCGGCTTCAGCAACTCGTGGGCACACGACCTGAAAGAGAAGCTCGCCGGGGATCTGCTGGAGTATTTTGGCGAGGATGCCGTTGCCGACAGCATGCATGTCCCACTGTGGAGGGGCAACGTGAGAGTGGACCAGGAGAAAGCGTTGTGTAGGGCTGAGCGTCGCCACTGAAAAAGGGGAGAGATCCGGTTCATCCGGGTCTCTTTTCTTTAACTATGAGCTGTCGCCATGTGGCGACAGTCAAAATCCCGGACATCTCGGACAGGTTTTTCACACTCCTTGTAGGTTTTGGTGAATATCTCTGATTGAATGAATCCATGAAAACCTGCCAAGGGTTGAAAATAGTCGTCCGAAGTGTCCGAGAATGGGTTGCCTCGCCATTGAATCTGCCCGAATCAACACCCCCCAAGAACATCAGAAAACCTGTCCGAATTGTCCGAGATCAAGCAAATCAACCAGGATCGAGAAGGTTGAACCGGCAACATTTCAAGATTCCCAAACGAACAGGCCGGTGGTATTCTCTAATTCCTGCCCTGCGTCAAGGGATGAAGCAGAAATCCATAAATAAACCAGTGATTGATCAGAACTTTTGCTGCTCTGACCAAAGGCGGCAGCTTGTCCCCACTGATCACACTTCCCGTAAAACCCAGACCATCTTCCATCTGACGTAACCGGAGGGTGGAAATGATCTTGCTGCGGTGTTCATCGGTCGTAAAATGCGATCCATGCAACGCCATGGACGAAGTCTGCACTTCGGTGCGGCATTTGTAGGAGTTATACCGCACGCGGCATTTGTAGGTAAATTGCCGCGCGCGGCTCAATAATACTGTTAGCCTAGAAAAATAACTTCACTTTTTCAGACGTCTTCCTCAACACTCGCATATCTGTTTTCATTTTTTTGTATGTAATTGTATGTCAAACCCTCGCTCTCAACTTAGTGGCGGAATATATATAGGACTTATTTCTTGGTCTATTGCCGTTGTGATACATTTAACCTGCGATCCAGGTAGTATTATTTGGTGTACGCCTCGAACAAGTTTGCCGATGACTGCCCAGTCCGTGATGTGTTTATTCATTTACGTAGGCGTCGCTGGATTTATCGCTGCTGGCTGCAAGTTCTTTTTAAATAGCACTAAACCGTAACTATAACGCACAGATAGCCAGGAAATAATCGCTATGCGCATCGCCAAACATTTTTTATGACACCGTTACTTTCCGTTTTTGATATTGTGGACCCCAAGATATATACGCTCATCGTCGTAATTCTTGCGACTCAGGCGATGCTCCAGCATCGTAGAATCAGCCTCCTTGAGCACCAGGTTCAGGTATTAAGAAGGCAGCAGAATGGCGAAGAAGTCATATCACCAGAGGTGAAAACCATGGCAAAAGATCCCAAGAAGCAGATTGCTGCCATGGTTCTACATCGCAGACAGAATCCAAGAATGACTATCGCCGATGCCAAGTGGGATATTAATAATCTTTCTTGATCCACGTATACTCTCGATCCTGAGAAAATATGGCTAACGGACGCATCCACCTAACCCCTACAGGCTGGCACTTTCGATGCGAAGCGGGTTGCCACTTCATGCGACCTCCTTTGTATCGGCATCGGGCGCGCCAGCCTTCCGGGGCAGGTGATGCGGGACGTTAGGCTAGAAATGCCACACAACAAGCCACCGACACCAAACCGATGAAATCCAAACTTGTAATCGCACTTTTTCCAATCCTGCTTTTGACCGGATGTTCACGGTCACCAAGCGCGAAGCAGATTCAAACCGATCTGCTTGGAAACGGGATATCTGCGGCACCGCCTTCCAAATATCAATGGCGTTTCGAATCTTTGTCCGAGTTCCAAACATTCCAGATTCAGGACACCAAGCGAACACCTGATACGATTCAATACACAATCAAGACTCACCTTCACGGCAGCAACGGAGACGATGCTGACGCATCGCTCCTCGTGACTTACCGCCTCAATCAAAACAAATGGACCTTTACCAGCGTGACAGATACAGGTGATTACACGAGAAGCGCCGAGAAACTACGCCTTGCGAAAAGGACAGGGCAACTCACCAGAGATGTTGCCGAAGAAATCCTGGCTGAGTATCTGGTCAGTCCACATATTTCACAACTCGAATTTATGGACGACGGCTTACAACGAGCCGAGAAAGACGGTGTTGTTGTGCAGGCGGGTGGATTTCCACCTGGATACCATTTCACCGAGAAGGGCATTCAGTTACTGCGGGGGCTCGTCAACGCGAATACGCGAGTGGAGTTAGCCCCATTTGGCATGGAAGCCCCGAAGTTTTCATTGCTGTCACCTGTTGGCGAGGAGGTCGCCGAGGTTTCGGGTATTGCCCTTGGACCCGTTCCGAACGTTTGTGTGGTCGAGTATATCACGAATTATCTATTTCCGAACGAACCAGGGGGCATGTATCCCTACATTCACATCGGCCGGAGAGCTAAAACTGCATTTCAAAAGTATGATGATGGTTGGCGCGTTGCCCGATAAGACCCAAGCGCCTAACCATGCCGTCCACCGAACACCTACCCGCTGTCACGCCGAATGCTGGTCGCTTCGCTCCCTGGCATCCGTCGCGCCAGCGGTCCGGTGCCGGTGACGGCGGACGTTGGGCAGAAACAATATGCGCATTTTCACATTTCTGTGCCTAATAATTATGGTGTCGCAAGCTTTTGCTGACCCCATACCAGACGGCTTCAAGCAAGAAGACGAATATAAGTCGGATACCCAAAATACTGTAGTTCGTGTTTATCGTGGTAAACCAGATGACTGGACCGGTCCGATGCAGTTTCGTGTTTTTCGCAAAGAAAATCCTCCGGCAGACGGTTCCTTGCTATGGGAAGGCCTTAATCGAGCATCAGCATTGATTTCATCAGACGGCGAATCCATCGCCATCAACCATCACGCAATGAGCACGGATGGCTTACTTTACGTTTTTACTCGGCAAGCGAACGGCTCATACAAGAAAATCGACATAGATTTCCGCGATGAAGCTTTGCGAGTTTTTACGAAACAGCAAGGTTTGAAGTCAGAACCAGGATTTGATCACCTTTATTGCCACGCAGAGACATGGCTTACTGAAAATCAGTTCCTTGGCGTTTTATCCGGTCACATGTCCGGCGAGCACGCCCTAGATGGATTCTGGTTTATATTTGATTGTCGCACAAAGAAATTTTCGTTTGATTTTACGAGCATCAACAAGGCATCCTTTCACAAGACTCACCCAGAATGAAAATGCCCAACCATACGCTGCACCCAACGGCTCTCCGCGCGGGTTGTTGTAAAAGCGCGGTCATAGTTCCACCGGCTCAGTCACGGATGCTGCTTTCGCAGCCTCCGCGCCTTCGCCTTGCCCCGTTGTGCTGCCACCTGCCGCTCTCAGAGAGCCGTGGGTGAGCTTGGCGTTCGGCAATTAATTTTATGCACTGTTACCTCCATATATTTCTGATCCTGATTGCAGTCAGCTTCCCCTACGCCTACGCAGCCGATCCTGCGGAACGGACGAAGGACAATCCTAACGACAATTCGATTCCATATTACACCAGCTTTACACCGGGTATCGTCCTGCCACCCACTGCAGAAAAGCATCTGCTTTCCTCGATGGGATTTGTCAAAGTAGTGGCCATTCACAAGCTAGTGTACGATCGACGCCAGCACTCATTTGATTATCTCGGTATTGACGGAGAGTATGAGATGCCGCCCGGTGGATTTGAAGGAGTCTATTATCATACCTTTATTCTCCGCAAGCGTGCGAAGGATAGGGACTGGTCACAGGCAGTCATCTTCAGAAGTGAGACAGTAAGTTTGGCAGGTCTTTTCGATCTTAATGACAAGGATTTTCAGAAGGCTCTGATAGAAGCACGAAAGGTAGTGGAAAAGGCCGAACAAGCGGGCGCTGACCAACCGGCTACCAAGCCCGCAGACAAGCCACAAGTGAAAGATCAACCCTCAACCCCCACGTCGAAGGATCTCCCCCGGTAGCCGGTGGCAGGCCCTTGGCGTTAGCCAAGAATAATATTGTGATTGCTCGATCAGTTTTCCATTTGATTCTCCTCAGTGTGCTGTCGCCGTGCTGCAATGCACAGACTCAGCTTCGTGTCGATGCGACGCTTGAAACAATCAAGGAAGTCGGATTTGAGATTAGTGCTACGTGCGATGTGAATTCCAGAGAAGACGGTGTATTCCCCCCCAACATGGCGCTGGTTTCATTCACTGTATCTACAAAGGACAGAATTGCTGATCAGATTGTTATATATATTGAGGAGTATCAAGATTCGCACTGTGTTTTTTCTGCAAGGCTATCGACCTCCGAGGCGCAGAAAAGCGATTCGGACTTGTTGACGGTTTCTGGAGACGTGTGTATTTCCGTTGCTCAGCTTCAACATTACAGATTACGTTTACACAATAATCGAGGTGCAGATCGCAAGTCATATATTATTCCGCTTTCTGATTTGCTACGTCCATTTACTAAATGAATAAGGCTAACGGGCTCGTGCAGCTAATCGCTGGCCGTTCCAACTTTCGAGCGACAGCTACCGTGGCTCGGCGTTCAGGCACAGGGGATGCTGACAGCAGAGCATCCCAAGTGGCTTCACTCCCGGTTTGTGCGATTTCACCATTTCCGCCATCCAGCGATACCTGATGGCGGACGTTCGCTAAAAAAACACTTTTGTTCCACATCCACCCACATATGAAACCATCATCACTTGCGACGCTCATTATCAGATTGACTGCAATCTATACGGTTTTTCACGGACTCGTGACTTCATTTGTCCCAGCCTTGCTCACCGTTGCATTCAGACAAAATAGTCCTTCTATGCCAGCCCTACCTGGACGACTCCCGTTATATGCGCCGGGTCCATTTGATGGTCTATTCGGAATTCAATTTGCTTTTGCCATATTTGCAGTTGTGTTAGGAGTTCTACTCTTTACTTGGAGCGCCGCACTTGGAAGGCTCATTGCGCGGGGATTAGATTAACTCGACTAAATGCTGATTTCTGACATGCCTTCCGATTTCCAAGCGCCATCGGACCACGAACGAAAATATGCGAACAGGCTCGTCCAGTTAATCGCTGGCCCGTGGGGAGTTTCGATGAACACCGATTTGACGTTTCACCGCTCTGGCACAATCACACCACCTTATTCAAGACCGCAGTTGCCGGTGAACGGTGGGGTTGAGGTCATAAAGTGTCGGCAACACATTAATGCCATATTTCACCCGTAATGAGAATCTGTCTAATTTTATTTGTCTGCCTAGCAGGAATGATCAGCGGCGCGTATTCTGCACAGGACTCAGATCCAATACTTGAGACATTATCGGGCGTTAAGAACATCACTGTTAAAAGAACAGATTTGTATTGGGATGGTGGTTCGATTGGAGTCAGCCTTTTGTGTGACAACGAAAAGATCGTTGAGATTCGTGCAATAAACACACAAATAAAACCAGACAGACGCTTTTTCTTTTTCTCAATCCATGGTTGGGCGAAAGCAATCCCCATTGATGAAAACAGTGAACCCGAGAGGCGCATCGTTGAACTACTAACCGCGTCGCACTCAGAAGACGAACGAGGGAACAAGATAATTGCTCATTTGAGGACTATGATCGTGGATCGCAAGACACCTTGGAAGGGCTTCGATTGGCATACCACCGATTATCTGATGGAGCAGTTTCAAAGTCGACTCAATGAGAAAGAACATGGACAAAACGCTCTTGCTTTTGACAAGACCTTTCCCGATAAAGTCGGCCAGTTTTACGATTCCGTTGCAACGAAGGCTCAAATCTCCGTGATTGACGTGGATCAGAACGCAATCAAGGCGATGAAGGCATTTCCAATCGGCGCTCTGTTTGCCGTCCAAGACGCACTCGACGATGGTCTGCACAAACTGCCTTGGAAGAATCTTGCAGAGTTGCTTAATGTGTCGCCTAATCCGTTGAAAGCTGATGTCCCCGTGACAGTTGTCATTCTCATACCGCTATTTTCGCACGATGACATTCTCAAATTGGTGGGTGTCGAAAAGAAAGCTTATGCGATCGATTTTGAATTCAGCCATTTCACGCGGAAGAAGCCATCATTCACAGACATTATTGGCGTGGCTCTTGTGACCCTTCCAATTGGAGCTTTCTCTCAACAGAGTTGCGGTTTCAATTATAAAATCAATTCGGCTGGTTGCGAGTCACCGCCTGAGGGTTACCAATGGGGTCATAGGATGTACTCTGGAACGGGTCGCACGTTCAAGTAATGATGTCCAAAGTAAAGCGTTTCAGCTCAAACCCCCAACAAAAGCCCTGATCAACTCGAAAATCGCTAAAACAGAAAAGGCCAGCAATGAAGCTGGCCCTTTTTGTGTCTTGGCAGAATGAAAATTACGCTTTCTTGCCTGCCTTGCGCTTCTTCGATTTGGCTGGCTTCTTGGCAGCTTTGGCCTTCTTGCTGCGTTTCTTCCTCTTGGCGGGTTTGGAGGGAGCGGCAACTGAGATCACCGGCCATTTGATTACCTTGGCAATCTCGTTTTCAATATCGGCCACGGCCTTGATCAGTTGCTCCTTCTTCGAGGTGATACTCAGCAAACTGCGAAGGGTGTCGCTGGTGATGTGTTTGATGTCCATATTGGAGGTAGTAGGCAACAGGATGGGGTTGGTTGCAATATCAATTTGGGACCATCAGGATCAACAAGGGCTTCCATCGGGGTTCTCAATATGGCAATATGGCATGCGCTTCATGCGACTCATTCCCACAGCCAGAAAAGAAAAGCTGCCGAAGGGTTTCTCGTATCCTCTAGGAGCCGAAGCGATCTCAGCAGCTTTTCATGGCGTGGCGCAACTCGACAACTCGAAAATCCAGTTTGAATGGCGCGATGAATACTGGGCATCCAAGTGGCGGAAAAAGCTGAAGACCTTGGGTGACGTGAACCTTTTGGAGGTCGGTCATTCACCTCTCTCGGGAGAACGAGTCCTGAGGGTTTTCTCCGTTCCATCCGAATATTCAGTGGCTGCGAGGGATCACTTGCTTGCGGAGTTGCCTCAAGTCCGACGACAATTATTGGCAGCAGGCTCGTCCTCGAATCAATCGAGGATAGTGGTTACCCTCAGTCTTTCAGAGGCGAAACGAGCAGCTATATCAAAATCCCAGTGAATAATCGCACCCTCTCCATCACCGGCATCGTCTGTGGGGGCTTGATCACCCTCAGTCCACTGTGGGGTCTTCTTCTGACGGTATTGAGCATGTCCCATGCGTTTGCGATATTGGGCAAGACCGGTGTATCAGATCCGCGACATCTGGCTCAGTCAGTGGGTGACAGCCTCATGGCGACGACAATCGGGATTGTTCTGTGCCCGGTGGGGCTTCTCATCTTGGCACTGTCCATCTATTTTCTGACAAGAAAGACCGATCCACCTTCTTTGCCAGAATCCCACCCATGAAGTCCTTCCTCTCATTTTTTCGGAGATTTTTTCACAGACCGGAGCCCAAACCGGTGAAGCGGATCTTGTCCCGCTGGACACCGATTTGATACTTCCACATGCTCACCATTACCACATTCAGCAAACCAGAGGAGGCCCACATGCTCCGTTTGCGACTTGAAGCTGGTGGTGTGCCTGCATTCATCCAGGACGAGAACATGGTTCAAACAGACTGGCTGTATTCAAACGCAATTGGTGGGGTTCGGGTTCAAATTGATGAGGAGAACGCTGCCAGAGCAAAAGAAATACTCCGAGACCCCGGCATCGAAGCCGAACATGTGGGGATGCCAGCCTGCCCGAAATGCAGTTCCACGAACACAGCACCGGATGAACTTCCCAGAAGATTGTCATTCCTGTCGTTGATGCTCGCCGGGATGCCATTCATGTTCTCCAAGACCAGATGGAGATGCGCCAATTGCAGGAATGCCTGGAATGAGAGGAATAATGAGAACCGATGAACACCCCATTTTCAAAAGATCAGAAGGCAGAGATCGTTTCGTCACTCCGAAGGTATTTCACCGAGAACCTCGACTCCGAGCTGAGTGAAATGCAGGCGGGGTTCCTGCTGGAATATTTCATAAACGAAATCGCACCCTTCGCCTACAACCAAGGTGTCGAGGATGCCCAGAAATACTTCCAGAGAACAACCGAGGATCTACCGGGCACCTGCTTCCAGAAACCCCTCATCCACTGGAAAACCCGAAAAGGAGGGGTGCGGAGATCATCGGGTTGAAAGGGGATTGTGCTCATTCATTTTGCAGAAGAAGCGTCTCCCATCAGTTCGGCCATTTGCTGGCTGTGGTTTTGAATCAGGTGAGAATAGGTCTGAAGAATCAACTTTCCGCCATCTCGGTGCCCTTGCCATGCCGCAATGGTTTTCACATCGATTCCCCTGTTCAATGCCCTGGTGATAAACATTCGCCGGAGTGATCGCGGTGAATAGCTGGGGAACTTGAGCGCAGCACAAGCGCCGGCCAACGCTTTCTTGGGGTCGTTGATTCGAAAAACCCGCTCCTTTGGTTCGACTTCCGGTCTGCTTTTTTGAATTAACTTCAGAAGACACTCCAAATTCGGATACAGAGGAATGGTAAAGGACGTTGTTGTCTTGTGTCGAAAAACCTCAAGCTCTTTGGACTTCCAGCGCACATGCTCCCAGAGAATTCCGTTGATTTCTGCTCGCCCCAACCCACCCTCGCCCATCATTTCCAGATAATCTGCGCTGTCTTCGAAATGTTCATTAAAATGATGCTTGCGGACATATCCGACAATTTCTCGAAACTCCTCGTAGGAGGGGGTGATGCGGATGGGTTTTGAACATTTTCTGGCTCTGATCCCGTTTACTGGGGAGACAGAAATGGCGCGGTCGTCAATGGCCAGTTTGAAAAGTTCACGCAGAAACCCCAGGTGAAGGTTGAAGGAGGGGGCACCCAATTCGAATTGCGCGAGCCAGACCTCAAGGTGTGATCTTCGGATCTTTGAAATCTGGCGTGGGGCATCAATCGGCCATTTATCGAGCAATCGACCTCGAATGAGCTCCTTTCTTTCGAGAGTCTTGGCTGATTGATGTTCAACAGTTTTCCAGTATTTCCCACAGAGATCGGTCACCGTCATCCGACTGGCAGAATGGTCGATTGTTTCCAACCTCTGGCGTCTGTCCGCCAACATTCTTTTTGCGATCCGCCGGTTGGTGGTTTCAAGACTTGAACGGAATTGCTTGCCGTTTTTTTTCAGCAATGCATAGTAGATGCCTGATGGTTCGTAGCGATACAGACATTCACCCACCCGTACAAAAGGAGATTTTGAATCCGACTTCATGCTTCACACTGTATCGGGTTACAAAATCGGGTGTAAAGCCTGAAAATGTCGCTGCAACCTCAACCTGTAACATGCTGATTATAGGCATTTAAGGGGTCTTAGCTCAGTTGGTAGAGCGCCTCAATGGCATTGAGGAGGTCAGGGGTTCGAATCCCCTAGGCTCCACAGCCCAGCAATGGCTTATAGATAAAGGGTTTGCGGTGAGTTCATCAAACCAGATTTCTGGAATGAATTTCTATCCATTGCCCGAATGTTGCCCGTAAAATCACCAAATCGCGTTGATTTTGGAGCCCTCCCGAGAACTTGAAATGACCTCTTTGCCCCAATAATTTTTTCACGATGGCCGTGCTCTCGTTCGATTTTTCTAAACATCATGGACTCTCTGAAGGTTCGTTTTTGAGCGGCAGCAGGCCACCGAACCCCAGCCCTTCGACCAGAAAAGCCAGGCGCTTTTTGAATGCCTCATTGGACGGCCAGGCACACAGCCAGTCCAGCGCGTGTTTGATTTCTTCCTTCGTGGGATCCATGGCGACCAGATCCTCCTCGTGCCGTCGCCCCTTCGCCGGGTCCATGGCCGCATAGAGTTTCAGGGCCACCTGGTCTGAGCGCCCGATAAATTGAACCCGCAGGCAGGGTCCGTATTGCTTGGCGTGCTAGGCTGGATCGTTCAAGAATTCCCTCCGGCAGACCATGCTTGAGCAGAATGGTGGCCTCCGCATTGAACCAATCTTCCTCAAGACCGTGAATCTTGGCGGTTGCGAGAATGGCCCGATCCATCTCCGGTGAAAAAGTTTCGATGGGTTTCAAATTGTGCCCGTCCACGATGAATGCCAACGCATCCACGTCCTTTGTGGCGCGGGATAGAATTTCCAGCACGCACAACCCTGAACCCCCGCAGCACAGAAGTTGAACCTCCCCCGCGTAGGCCAATGCCATCTGCCTTCCCAAAGTGGTCAGCGCCTCATGGATCTCCTCCTTTCTCTCAAAGGCATTCATTCGGCAGCCAGGATGTGCAGCGGGGCAAAAGAACCACCGGAGGCTTCGACGTGCCCCTCCTGCTTGAGACGTGTCACCCGGCTGCTGATCTTGGGAAACGTCAGGGGCTCGCGATAGGTGTTCATTCCAACGGTGTGAAAAGTGCTGCTGTGGGCATCCCAAACAGCCACGGATGCGGTGCGCCCTTTGCCCCGATACCAGGCACCGTCAATCAAAGCGGCCACGGGAATAACTCCATCTTCCCGTTTGCCGTGCCATCGCAGGCGCACGTTCTGCCGTGCTGCCAATGATTTCTGCTCGGATCGGGCTTTGCCCCCCTTTCGGCCAATCAGGGTGTTGCGACTGCTCGTTGTCATAACAGCAAAATATACCAAGCCGCTTGGTAAATCAAATCGAAAAAATGATCTGATGATTTGTGATCCGTATTCTCGATTTGCTGATGTCGGGATAGACCAGATTGAAACCCGTCATAATCAGGCCGTGCTATTCAGGCATTACCGCGAGTTGGTTCGTCCAAACGCAGCCAAAAAGCATTTCAGTATCCGCCCGGCAGGCAATAAAAAGGTGATCGATAAAAGGTGATCGATATATCCCAGGCGGCGTAGGGAGGCGAAATCAGTTCCCGAGTCATCTGCTCACCGTTCCTTTTCTGGTTTTCCAATACATCATGGGTTCCTGGAAGCAGGTGCCCGGCAGATCCTCGGTTGTTCTCAGGATGTATTTCTGGGAATCCTCGACACCCTGGTTGTAGGCGAAAGGTGCGATTTCATTCATGACATATTCCAGAAGGAACCCCGCCTGCATTTCACTCAGATGACAATCAAGGTTCTCGGTGAAATACCTCCGAAGTGACGCAACAATCTCTGCCTTCTGATCTTTTGAAAATGGGGTGTTCATCGGGGATCCCTGGTGAGCCTGGGTGGAATCAAATCGGTGTCCAGCGGGACAATATCCGCTTCACCGGCTTTCTATCTGGCCTGTGGAACAATCTCCGGAGAATGGTGATGAGGAGGTTCACGGGTGGGATTCTGGCACAGGAGGTGGATCGGTCTTCCTTGTCAGAAAATAGATGGACAGTGCCAAGATGAGGAGCCCCACCGGGCACAGAACTATCCCGATTGTTGTTGCCATCAGGCTGTCACCCACGGCGAGAGCAATGTGGTGCGGATCTGATACACCGGTCTTGCCCAAGATCGCAAACGCGTGGGACATGTTGAATACCGTGAGCAGCAGTCCCCACAGTGGGCTGAGTGTAATCAAGCCCCCACAAACAATGCCGGAAATATAGAGAGTGCGTTTATTCACTGGGTTTGGGAGAGGCGGAGAATACAGATTCCTGTCAAGTGGCAGGCGTGGATTCAATCGAGCATTGCCTTCGCCAGAGACTTTTTTGCTGAACCAAGTCTCTTCTTGATCGCTTCGGCTTCCTTTTCCAATGCGACGACCTCTTGCATGGCCCGTTCGATATCGGTCCCAGTTAACCAAGAGTGAACGGTTGCCACGTCTTGGGTATTCGGGCTGACAATCCCATCGACAAGTCCAGCAAGGATATTCAACCGATGCTTGCAATACATTCCGTTACTGCCTGCCGGGCAGGAACAATATGCGGAAAGGTTGCCACCCTCCTTCTGGATGAAATGGACCTCGTATGGATCAGCGGCAGATCCCTGCACCAAGAAGCGGTATTCTTGCATGGTTTTAATGGTTTGTGGTTACCACCGGGCTTGCAAGAAAAAGATCATTGATTTTCTCACAGGCGGCGTAATGGATCTGTCGCTACCTGCAAATCATGCTGCCCAAGGCAAGAAGGAACGCAAAACCGAAAATGAAGAGAACAACCCCGAGAATCAATCCCAAGAGCCATGCCCCGGCGAAGGCCGCAGGCCCCCTTGATACAGCCGTATTGATGCACCAGGAGAACCAAAAAGATGATCGCTAGAATATGCATACTGGCCGATCTTCTCACGGCCAGTAGGACAAATACCGTCCCACCGAAAAAGAATCTCGCGCTCGTCACCTCCCCGATTTTCTATTGCCAACAAACCCCATCCTGTTGCCTACTCCCCATATGGACATCAAACACATCACCAGCGACTCCCTTCGCAGTTTGCTCAGTATCACCTCGAAGAAGGAGCAACTCATCAAGGCAGTCGCCGATATTGAAAACGAGATCGCCAAGACCCTCAAGGGTGCCGCCACCTCGGTTGTTGATGCCGCAGAGGCGGTCACACCATTCAAACCTGCCAAGAAGGCCAAGGGGAAGAAAGCTGGCAAGAAATCCAAGGCCAGTAAATCAGGTGGACTGAAAGAGCGCATCTCCTGAA
>Ga0364921_10227_pt1 | contig 19741 bp, 13 predicted proteins | sample ExccelJu500001D3_2_FD_206956 | JGI IMG/M metagenome (GOLD analysis project Ga0364921, IMG submission 206956) | Enriched cells from Trout Bog Lake Hypolimnion, Wisconsin, USA - BchlTB.June20.5000.01.D3 | ecosystem: Environmental > Aquatic > Freshwater > Lake > Hypolimnion/Profundal zone | place...
AACAGGCACACCAATCCCTGTTAAATCGGGCGTTATCAATACTTCTATTCCAGGTATTGGTATTACGCAGGCGTTGTATAGTCCGAGTTTAATGTATGCCTACAAAGCTGCTCCTTTGTATATAAAACAGGCAGAACAAGTTACCGATAGTATCAAAATAGAATTGGTAACTACGGTGTATAAAACTTTTTATGGTTTATTGCTTACCCTGGAACAAATAGATGTTCTGAAAGAAGATACCATCAGACTGGGAGAGAATGTAAGAAACGCTTATCATCAGTTTAAAGGAGGTATTGTAGATGAAACAGATTATGAAGAAGCTACTATTACGCTGAATAATTCTAAAGCACAACTGAAACAGGTAAGTGAGAATGTAATACCACAATATGCAGTATTGAAACAACTAATGGGTTATCCGCCCGAAAAACAATTCAATATTATTTATGATACTGCACAGATGATGAAAGAAATTACTATTGATACCAGTAAACAACTTGAATACGAAAAAAGAATTGAGGTGAAAGAGCTGGCTACGGAACAGGCTTTGCAACATCAGATGAGCGATTATTATCGTCATGTAGCATTGCCAACTGTTTCGGCTTTTTACAATTATAATTACGAGTTTCAGAACAATGAATTCTCTAAACTTTATGCCAATGCTTATCCTAATTCACTTATAGGTTTAAGTATTGGTGTTCCTGTATTTGATGGCTTCTGGAGAAAACAGAACCTAAAGAAATCTCATCTGGAAGAAAAGAAACTGGACTGGAGTTTAATAGAATTGAAGTCGCAATTAAATTCACAGTACACAGCAGCTTTAGCTAACTATAAAAGCAACCTATACAACCTTCAGTTACAACAGGATAATCAGGCTATGGCAAAGCGGGTATATTTTGTAGTGAGCCTGCAATATAAACAAGGAATAGTGGCTTATTTGAATGTAATAACAGCAGAATCAAATCTGATAACATCCAATATAAACTATTTAAATTCTTTATATCAACTGTTATCGAGCAAAATTGAACTTGAAAAAGCAATGGGGGATATTTCCTATTAACATTGTAATTGTATATCTATAAATAAATAAATATGTTCTCTGCAAATAGAGTATTATTATTGAGTATTGGTCTGATAAGTTGCTTAAGCTTCTTTTCCTGCGATGCGCCACCTGTTATAAAGACGCCTCCTGTACCGGTTAATTTATATACAGTAACACAACAATCGGTTATGTATTATGATAATTATCCTTCAACAACTCAGGCATTGAGTCAGGTAAATATAATGCCCGAAGTGCAGGGTTATATTACGGGTATCTTTTTTAAAGATGGGAGTGAAGTAAAGAAAGGACAGGTATTATATGAAATTGATAAACGTTTGTATCAATCTGCTTATGATGGTGCAGTTGCCAACCTGAAAGTAGTGGAAGGAAATCTGGAACAGGCACAACAGGATGCTGACCGTTACGAATATCTGAATAAAAATCAGGCAGTTGCCAAACAGTTATATGACCATGCAATGGTTGCACTGAAGAATGCTAAGAATCAGGTAAATGTAGCGGAACAGGCTGTAAAGACTGCAAAAACCAATCTTGCATATTCAATTATTACGGCACCATTTGATGGTACCATTGGTTTCAGTCAGGTTAAACAAGGTAATATGGTAACGATTGGACAAACTGTATTAAATACAATTTCTACTGATAATCCTATGGCGGTTGATTTTCTGGTAAATGAAAAACAATTACCTGCATTCGAGAAACTGCAGAAGGGCGATAAAGCTTCTCCTGATTCATTATTTACCATGTTGTTGCCTGATAATTCTTTATATAATTATACAGGTAAAATATCGGTCATTGATAGGGCGGTTGACCCGCAGACAGGTTCTATTAAAGTAAGATTAGTGTTTCCTAATCCCAAGAACGATTTAAAGGTGGGGATGAGTTGTGTGGTAAGAGTGCATAATCTGGAAACAAAACCTCAGATGCTGATACCAACAAAAGCTATTGTAGAACAGATGGGTGAATACTTTGTATATGTGGCTAAAGATACTGTAGTAAAAGCGGATACAACGGTAAAGAAAACGGATGATTCTGCACAGACAGTACCAAGATTAAGGGCTATCCAAAAGAAAGTAAAAGTAGGACAAACCATTGGTGAAAATATTATTATTCTGTCGGGCATTAATGTGGGTGATAAAGTTATTGTAGATGGTGTTCAGGCAGTACACGATGGCTCAGCTATTGCTTTGGGGAATAAGAAACCTGTTGCTGAAAAAGGTAAGGAAGGTAAAGATGGTGGTACTAAACCCGAAGGAAGTAAACATAATCAGAGCATTAACTGATAATCTATGATCGCTAATACATTTATTAAAAGGCCGGTTACTGCTATCGTTATTTCCATAGTATTAGTGCTGACGGGTGCTATCTGTATTCTGAATCTTCCAATAGATCAGTATCCCGATATTACCCCGCCAATTGTTCAGGTAAATGCCCAATATACCGGTGCCGATGCACAGACGGTGGAACAGACCGTGGCTACGCCCATAGAACAACAGGTGAATGGTACGCCTGGCATGGAATACATGCAAAGCAACAGTACCAATAATGGGTTGATGCAGGCAAATGTTACCTTTAATGTTGGTACTAATATTGATATTGCAGCCCTTGATGTTCAGAACCGTGTAAGCATTGCTACTCCATTGATTCCATCAGTCGCAAGTCGTTTGGGAATTACTGTCAGGGCAGTTAACCCAAGCATGTTGATGATGGTAGCCATCTATGCCCCAAAAGGGTCTCACGATATTACTTTCTTAGATAACTATACCAACATATTTGTACAGGATGCACTGCTTCGTGTACCGGGTGTAGGAAGTATCAACAGGTTTACCGATGATTTTAGTATGAGGGTTTGGATGAACCCTAATAAAATGGCTGCCTACAGTCTAACCCCATCGGATATTATAGCTGCATTAAACACACAGAATGTACAGGTAGCAGCAGGTTCTGCGGGAGTTCCTCCACAACAAAAGACACAGACTTTCGAGATAGGAATACTTGTAAACGGAAGATTGAGTAAAGTATCGGAATTTGAAAAGATTGTTGTAAAATCAAATCCTTCAACTGGTGAACTGGTTTATCTGAAAGATGTTGCAAGAGTTGAATTAGGTAAGTTTACTTTCGCAAGCAACTCCTTTGTAGATGGCAAAAGAGCATCCTATCTGTTGATCTATCAGGCTCCTGGTAGCAACGCTTTAGAAACAGCTAATGGAGTATATAATGAACTGAAAGAACTGAAGAAATTCTTCCCTGCAGATGTGGAATATAAAGTGCCTTTTGAATCTGTTACAGTAGTAAAAGTATCTATGTCGGACGTGGTATATACATTACTGCTAACATTATTATTAGTGGCAATTGTTGTATATTTATTTCTGCAGAATTTCAGGTCAACATTAATACCTGTGCTGGCAATACCGGTATCCATTTTCGGTACCTTCTGTTTCTTTATTCCATTAGGTTTCACTATCAATACACTCACCATGTTTGGCTTTGTGCTGGCTATAGGTATTGTGGTAGATGATGCCATTATAGTAGTAGAAGCAGTACAACATTATATTGATGACCATGGTATGTCGGCAAAAGAAGCTACTTATCATGCTATGAAAGATATATCAGCACCGGTTATTGCCATTGCATTGATACTTGCAGCAGTGTTTGTGCCGGTTGGGTTTATACCGGGTATCGTAGGTCGTCTATATCAGCAATTTGCTATTACTATTGCTATCTCTGTATTGATTTCAGCATTTATTGCACTGTCTTTAACACCTGCACTATGTACTTTATTATTAAAACCAACTACGATTAATAAAGAAGCTAAGGGTCTGAATAAATGGTTCTTTAAATTCAACGACTGGTTCGAAAGAATTACAGCCGGTTATGCCAATGGCGTTAAACAAAGTATTAAGGTTTCAAGGTTGATTGTTATATTGCTGATATGTATCTGTGCAGGAGCTTACTTCCTGTTTCAACATAAACCATCAGGGTTTATTCCATCAGAAGATGATGGTAATTTATATGTCACTTTTCAATTGGCTCCTGCCTCTTCAACCAATCAGTCAGTAAACGTAATGAATAAACTGATGAAGGTGGTAGCTGCTACTCCGGGTGTGGCTCATTATGCTGCCTTATCAGGATTAAATGTAATAAACAATGCTACCAATTCCAACTGTGGTACAATATATGTTCAGTTGAAACCCTGGGATGAAAGAAAACTATTGAGCGAACAGGTGCCGGGTATTATAGAAGAAATGCAGAAACGGATAACCGATGCAGGTATCAACAATGCTAATGTAGAAGTGATACAGCCTTCGCCAATCCCTGGTGTAGGTGCAACTGTTGGGTTTAATTTTCAGATAGAACAACGAAACACCGGCGATGATGTACATGCGTTTGAGACAGTTGTACAGAAGTTTATTGCAGAGGCAAATAAGAACCCAGCTATTTCAAAAGCGTATAGTTTTTATTCTGCTAAAACACCAAGTTATAATCTGACAGTTGATAGAGATAAATGTGAGAAGTTAGGGGTAAATGTTTCCGATGTATTTACCACTATTCAGGCATTTATGGGCAGCTTGTATGTGAATGATTTTACTACTTACAACCGTACCTTCCATGTAGTGGTGCAGGCAGATACAATATTCCGTTCTTTGATTACGGATATGGATAAATATTATGTGCGGAACAGTTCCGGACAGATGCTGCCATTAGGTACATTAATCAGTTATAAACCCACAGAAACAGCTCCGTTGATTTCGCATTTCAATATTTTCCGTTCTGCTGAAATAGATGGTGCTCCGGCACCCGGATTCAGTAGTACTCAAGCTACTGCTGCATTGAAAGAAATAGCCGACAGAATATTACCACAGGGTTATGCTTATGAATTCTCGGGTTTAAGTTATGAAGAAATCAGGGCAGGTTCAACCACTATATATATATTCATTTTCTCCATCACATTCGTATTCCTTTTTCTTGCTGCATTGTACGAAAGCTGGTCGGTACCATTCTCTGTATTATTAGCAGTACCTATCGGGGTCTTTGGTGCCATATTGATACTAACTTTTGCACCAGGACTAACTAATAATGTGTATGCACAAATAGGTTTAATAACCTTAATTGGTCTTGCTGCAAAAAATGCTATCCTGATAGTAGAGTTTGCCAAGGTAAGAGTTGATAGGGGTGAAGAACTGATTAAATCAACACTCGAAGCTGTCAGTCTCAGGTTGCGTCCTATTGTAATGACTTCACTGGCTTTTATCCTGGGGGTATTGCCGCTGGTATTTGCTACAGGAGCAGGAGCTGTAGCAAGAAGAACAATTGGTCTGACGGTGCTGGGTGGTATGCTTTCGGCTACTACACTCGCTATCTTTATTGTGCCCGTTCTTTTTGTGGTGATTACTAAATTATCTTATGGTAAAGTAAAATTGAAATATCTGATGGATCATCATAAGGATCTGATGGTGAAAGCTCAAAAGGTAGAACAACAGGATATTGACGCTGAACTGGAATATGAAATTCAGAAGTCCCGTGATTTACATAAATCTGAGCAGGGATGATAGCAAATACATTTATTAAAAGACCGGTAACAGCAATTGTAATATCAATTGTATTAATGATATCAGGGGCTATCTGTGTGTATAATCTTGCAGTAGATCAGTATCCCAATATATCGCCTCCTTCTGTATCGGTAAATGGTCAATATACCGGTGCCGATGCGCAAACCGTGGAACAGACTGTAGCAATTCCAATTGAGGAACAGATAAATGGCACTCCCGGTATGGAATACATGCAGAGTACCAATACCAATAGTGGTAATATGGGTATCCGTATTACTTTCAAGATTGGTACCAATCCTCACATTGCAGCTTTGAATGTACAGAACAGAGTAGGAATCGCTTCACCTTTATTACCATCAGTTGTAAGCAAGCTTGGGCTTACAGTTCGTGCAAGCAATCCGAGTATGCTGATGATGATTGCTGTTTATTCTCCCAATGGCTCTCATGATATTAAATTCTTAGATAACTATACCAATGTATTTATTCAGGATGCCCTTTTACGGGTACCCGGTGTAGGCGATGTAACTACCCGTACCGATAATTTCAGTATGCGTGTATGGATGGATCCACGCAAGATGGCTTCTTATAGTTTAACCCCACAGGATGTTATAGCTGCTTTAAATGCACAGAATGTTCAGGTGGCAGCAGGTGCTGTTGGTTCTCCTCCACAGGAATCAGGTCAGTCGCACGAAACAAGTATTTTAGTCAATGGACAATTAAGTAAACCATCTGAGTTCGAACAGGTAGTAGTTAAAACTATTCCCGGTACAGGCGAACTGGTTTATCTGAAAGATGTAGCAAGGGTGGAACTAGGTAAGTTTACCTTTTCAAGCAATTCCTTTGTGGATGGTAAAAGATCTTCCTTCCTGCAGGTATTTCAGACACCTGGAAGCAATGCACTGGAAACTGCTCAGAATGTTTATGCTGAATTGGAGAAACTAAAGAAATCCTTTCCTTCCGATGTAGAATATAAAGTGCCTTTCGAATCCATCACCATTATTAAAGTATCTATCAGTGAGGTTATAAAAACTTTGCTGAAAGCTTTAGGGCTGGTGGCATTGGTAGTATTCCTGTTCCTGCAGGACTGGCGCTCTTCTCTCATACCTATTCTGGCTATTCCCGTATCCCTGTTAAGTACATTCTGTTTCTTCATACCAATGGGTTTCACCATCAATACCCTAACACTGTTTGGGTTTGTACTGGCTATAGGTATTGTGGTGGATGATGCTATTATAGTAGTGGAAGCTGTGCAGCATTATATCGACGAAAAGCACATGTCGCCCAAGGAAGCTACCTATCATGCTATGAAGGAAATTTCTGCTCCGGTAATTGCTATTGCACTGATACTGGCAGCAGTATTTGTTCCGGTGGGCTTTATCCCTGGTATTGTAGGAAGGTTATATCAGCAGTTTGCTATTACCATTGCTATTTCTGTTATACTATCGGCATTCATTGCCTTATCGCTTACCCCTGCTTTATGTACTTTATTATTACGTCCTTCTCATATAAATAAGAAGTCGAAATATTTAGATAAGTTCTTCTTCCTCTTCAACAGTTGGTTTACACGATTAACCGGCAGATACTCCAATGCTGTCAGGAAATGTATTCTCGGTTCAAGGTATATTGTTATCTTATTGGTTTGTATTTGTGTAGGATCCTTCCTATTGTTCAAGGCCAAACCTTCCGGGTTTATTCCTCCGGAAGATGATGGTCGTTTGTATGTTACCTATCAGATGCCTGAAGCTACTTCTACTACACAATCTGTAGAACTGATGAACAAGCTGATGCAGGTAGTAGGTTCTACTCCCGGCATGAACCATTTTTCAGGGTTATCGGGATTAAACATCTTAAATTCAGGTACCAATTCAAACTGTGGTACTATATTCTGTATGTTGAAACCTTGGGAAGAACGTGTAGATCCTGAACAACAGATACCGGGTATTCTGGATGTAATGAAGAAAAGGATTGCTGCCGCAGGTATTAAGAATGCCAATGTAGTGGTAATACCTCCTCCACCTATCCGTGGTATAGGTCAGGCTGCCGGCTTTAGTATGCAGATAGAACAAGGCAATACCAGCGACGATGTACATCAGTTTGAAACCGTGGTGAAGAAATTTGTAGCAGCACTAAAAAAGAATCCTGCAACCTCTACTGCTTTCAGTTATTACTCTGCCCATACTCCAAGCTACAATTTGAATGTTGATAGAGAGAAGTGTGAGAAAATGGGTGTCAGTATCTCCGATGTTTTTACTACTATGCAGGCTTATATGGGTAGTATGTTTGTCAATAATTTTACTAAATACAATCGTACTTACCATGTGGTGGTTCAGGCCGATACTACCTTCAGGGCATTGATAGCCGATATGGATAAATTTTATGTTAGAAACGCAGCCGGACAAATGCTTCCGTTAAGTACATTGATTACTTATGAACCAACTGAAACAGCTCCGCTGATTACCCACTTTAATATATTCCGTTCTGCCGAAGTGGATGGCTCTACTCCACCCGGATATAGCACCGGTCAAGGAATAGATGCACTGAAAGAAACTGCAGCAAAAGTTTTACCACAAGGATATACCTATGAGTTCTCGGGATTAAGTTACGAAGAAATCAGGGCAGGTAAAACCACAATGTATATCTTCATTTGTTCTATAGTGTTTGTGTTTCTGTTTCTGGCAGCATTGTACGAAAGCTGGTCGGTACCATTATCCGTTTTACTGGCTTTCCCTGTAAGTGTATTTGGTGCTATTCTTACCCTGACATTTATACCAAAACTGACCAATAATGTGTATGCACAGATAGGTCTGATTACCTTAATTGGTTTGTCGGCAAAGAATGCTATACTGATTGTAGAATTTGCTAAGATTCGTGTGGATAGAGGAGAAGGACTACTAAAATCAACCATGGAGGCTGTCAGTCTGCGTTTACGACCCATTATCATGACTTCCATGTCCTTTATATTAGGCGTAATGCCGTTGGTACTTGCCACAGGTGCGGGTGCAGTAGCTCGTAAAACCATTGGATTAACAGTACTGGGTGGTATGATTGCTTCCTCTTCTATTTCTATATTTATTGTTCCTGTATTGTTTGTATTATTTACTAAAATGTCTTATGGTAAAAAGAAACTGGACTGGTTGCAGGAACATCATGAAGAACTGATGGAAAAAGAATCTAAGGTGGAACAACAGACTCTCGATCCCGAACTGGAATATGATATAGCACAGGCTCATGCAGATAATAAAGCTGACAGAGAAGCCGCACTGAATGCTAAGAATAACAAAGAAGAATAAATACATTTTATTACAATGAGAATAATCTATAATTGTTTTCTGATTGTATTCATTAATATTATCACTATCCATGCCGGAGGGCAGCAGGTTTCTAAGCCGCCGTTGTTCAACGGTGGACTAAAAGATTATTATCATAATTACTTCCCCATCGGTGTAGCAGTTTCGCTGAACAACTTAAAAGGCGACGAGTCCGCTCTCATCCTTCATCAGTTCAATAGCCTTACACCCGAGAATGTCATGAAGATGGCTGCTATTCATCCAAAAGAAAATCTGTATTACTGGAAAGACGCTGATAGTGTAGTTGCTTATGCCAGAAGAAATGGATTAAAAGTACGTGGGCATAACCTTTGCTGGCATCAGCAAACTCCCGATTGGATGTTTAAAGATTCGGCAGGTAAACAGGTAACGAAAGAAGTTTTATTACAACGTTTAAAAGAACATATCACTGCCGTAGTTAGTCGTTATAAAGGAAGTATATATGCCTGGGATGTAGTGAACGAGGCAGTATCGGATAAAGGGGATGAATATTTACGCAACTCATTATGGTATCAGAAATGTGGCGAAGATTATATTGCAAAAGCTTTTGAATATGCTCATGAAGCCGACCCTGATGCTATTCTTTTTTATAATGATTATGGCGAAATAAATCCTGCAAAAAGAAAGAAGATAATCAGGTTAATCAATCAGTTGAAAGCAGCTAATGTTCCTGTACAAGGTATTGGATTGCAATGTCACTGGTCAATAGATACTCCATTGAAAAATCAACTGGATAGTATATTAAAAGAATTTGCATCAACAGGGCTCAATGTTCAGATCACCGAACTGGATATATCTGTCTATCCTGCACATCAGCAGGCTGTTTCCGGCAAAGATCTTTTTTATACCGACACTACTTTCAACCCCAAACGGGAAAGTCTTCAGATTGATCAATATAAAACCTGCTTTCAACTCTTCCGAAAATATAAAGCAGCCATAACAGGCATAACTTTCTGGAATCTATCCGACCGTCATAGCTGGCTCGACAATTTCCCCATAAAAGGCCGCAAGGATTATCCCTTGTTATTCAATACCAATCTGCAACCCAAGAAATCCTTTGATGCAATAATTTCCTTCCCCCAATAGTTTCCTCTATTGTATTTGTAATCATGATTACATTATCTAATCAGCACATTATCACATTAATTTTTTGGGCTTTGCCTGCGGCCGTTGCAGCCCTTCCTATCTTTCTGCAACTAAGCAATACAACGTTCAATTTCTTTAAAAGGACTTTAAAAACCATTCTGTATTCCACAGGACAGTTGTATTGCTAATAACAAAAAGCCAACAGCTAATAGTTCTCACCCTATTACATATCACCTCCAGTATTTGTATCATCCCGTATATTTTGAACGGGTACAAGTTTTTTCTATTTGAGTATCCGCAACCTCTGAATGACCATAATTATTTCCTGAATAGATATAATTATTTTAGTTTAGCAGTTGATATACCATAATTACACAATAAATTATCATATCATGGTCAACACAAATAAAGCTATTGATACATATATAGAAGAGTCTGCAGTATATGCCCAACCTATTCTTATTCATTTAAGAAAACTGATTCATGAAGCCTGTCCTGATATAGAAGAGAAGATAAAATGGGGTATGCCCTTTTTTGATTATAAAGGACCTGTTTGCAATTTCGCTGCCTTCAGACAGCATTGTAGTTTTGGTTTCTGGAAAGCATCTTTAATGAAAGATCCTATATTGAAACGTAATGCAGAAAATGAAACTGCTATGGGTCACATGGGCAGAATAACCAGTTTGAAAGACCTGCCTTCCGATAAAAAAATTATAGCGTATATTAAAGAAGCTGTAAAGCTGAATGAGGAAGGAAAGAATATTGTCAGGCTTAAGAAAGAACCTCTGAAAGACATAGAGGTGCCTGATTATTTTATAGCAGCATTATGTAAAAATGCTTCAGCTAAAAAAGTATTTGAGGCATTTACTGTCAGCATGAAAAAGGAATATATTATGTGGACAGAAGAAGCTAAAACAGATATTACAAGAGATAAACGGCTGGCACAGGCTATTGAGTGGATTGCAGAAGGTAAAACCCGAAACTGGAAATACAAATAATAGTGTAACAGGAAATATATTTAACCGCTCTGCAAATAGTATTATATAACCATTAGATCATCGTTTCCGCATTGCGAAATATTAGTTTAAATTATTGATTAACATCAGTTTTTCTTTATAAGTAATATTATATTTACGGTAATAAAATCGATAAAACATTTAATTAGAACAAACTAAGAATAACACCTTAATTAAGGTTGTTTCTTAATGAATTATTTCAATATGGAAAAATATCCTGCAAAGTTTACGGAACTTACTTTCCAGCTGATTGTGGAATCTTCTCCCAATGCTATAGTGCTGGTGAATAAGGAAGGAAAAATGGCTTATATTAATAGCCAGACCGAAAAACTGTTTGGATATTCCAGAAATGAATTAATAGGTAATAGTGTAGAAAAACTGATTCCTGAACGTTATTGTAAGCACCATTCAGGTTTTATTGAAATGTTTTTTATGACACCTACCGTCAGGTCAATGGGGGCGGGAAGAGAACTATTTGCCATTCGGAAAGACAATACTGAATTCCCGATTGAAATTGGTCTTAATCCGGTAGTAACAGTGGATGGAACACTTGTATTGGCGTCTATTATTGATATTTCAGAAAGGAAGAAAGCAGAAGAAAGATTCAGACTGGTAGTAGAATCTGCACCCAATGCCATGTTGCTGGTGAATAATGAAGGATCAATAACACTGGTGAATAATCAGACCGAAAAACTATTTGGATATGATCGGAATGAACTGATAGGAAGCAGACTGGAGAAGTTGATTCCTGAAAGGTTTCGAAGTGTTCATCCCGGTCATAGATCATTGTTCTTTCAGAAACCACAAACCAGATCAATGGGCGCCGGACGTGATCTTTTCGGATTAAGAAAAGACGGTACAGAAGTGCAGGTAGAAATAGGATTGAATCCTATTGAAACCATTGACGGGCATATGGTACTTGCGTCCATAATAGATATTACAGAAAGAAAAATTCAGGAAAACTATATTAAGAAACAAGTAGAGCTGGAGATTAAAAATAAAGAGCTGGAACAATTTGCTTATATAGCTTCACACGATTTACAGGCACCCTTGCGGACTGTTTCGAATTATATGAAAGTGTTTGAAGAAGATTATCTTCCTGCTCTGGATGATAATGCCAGGAATTATCTGGACCGTGTGAATAAAGCAACTGAAAGGATGAGTGTTCTGATAAGAGCACTGCTGGATTTTTCACGATTGGGAAGGGACATAAGACTTAATACAGTTGACTGTAAAAAGATTGTAAACGATGTGATTGCCGATATAGAAACCATCATAAATACTTCAGAAGCCACTATTGAAGTTGGTGAAATGCCTTCTATAAATGTATACGAAGTAGAGATGCGTCAGTTGTTTCAGAATCTTATTTCAAATTCCATTAAATTCAGAAGAAAGGAGGAAAACCCGGTAATTAAAATCAATGCTAAAAATATTAATAATAAATGGAGATTTTCTATCAGTGATAATGGTATTGGAATAGCAAATGTTCATTTTGAAAGAATATTTTTCATCTTTCAACGTTTGAATTTAGAAGAACAGTTCGAAGGGTATGGTATAGGGCTGGCCAATTGTAAAAAAATAGTAGAACTACATAAAGGAGAAATATGGGTTGAATCGGAATTAGGAAAAGGAACTACATTTTATTTCACCATTTCAAATCTTTCAAAATGAAAAACAAACTAAAATGCGTAATGTTAATTGACGATAATCCTGATGATAATTTTTTTCATGAAAGGGTAATAAGGCACAATAATTATACCGATTGCGTTATAGTACAGGAAAGTGCTATAGATGCTTTGGAATATTTAAAAACAAAAGAGCATAATGATTCGAATGAAATTGATGTTATTTTCCTGGATATCAATATGCCTGGTATGAATGGCTGGGATTTCCTGGAAGAATACAGTCAACTGGATGATCATATTCAAAGTCAGGTAATCATCATCATGCTTACCACTTCCGATAATCCGGATGATAAGATTAAATCGGAAAAATGGAGTTTTACCAAGGACTTTAAAACCAAACCACTAACCAAACAAATGATGGAAGAAATTATTGAAAAGTATATTAGCTGAAAATAAACACAGTTATCATATCTGTATTTAGAAGAAACATTAAAAGCCGCAGTATAGTTATACTGCGGCTTTTATATTATCGTACTCAGATACTTAGTTGAATTTATTAATCTCGGTACAAAGCGATTGGAAGATATCATCTATACTACCTTCTCCTACTATGTTGACTACTTTATTGAATTGTTTGTAGTATTCAGAAACGGGTAATGTTTCGGTCTTGTATACATCCTGTCTTTTTCTTTGAACTACAGGGTCTGCATCATCGGCACGACCACTGGTTTCACCACGTTTCACCAGTCTTTTTATCAATTCTTCTTCATTTACCTGAAGAAACAAAACAGTGCTGATGGAGGAACTTTTTTTAGCCAGCAATTCGTCTAATGCCTTAGCCTGTGCAACTGTACGGGGGAACCCGTCGAATAAAAAGCCTTTAGCTTCACTGTTGGAATCTATACAACTGTCTATCATACCAATCACCACTTCGTCGGGCACCAGTTTACCTTCATTCATAAAGCCTTTGGCCGCCATACCTAATGCAGTTTGAGCAGCTATTTCGCTTCTGAGCAAATCACCTGTACTAAGATGTTTTAATTGATATTGGGAAACCAGTTTCTCACTTTGCGTGCCCTTTCCGCTACCCGGAGGACCAAAAAGAATAATGTTGAACATGTGGGATGTTTTATTTACCGTTGGCACAAAGAAAGGTCTTTATTACTGAATAACGGTCTTACCAATCATCATTTTTTTTTGGAGAGATACAATCCAACCTGAACTTTACGTTTTAAATACTGTTATTTATTCTTTATGAAAGCAATATTGTTCTCTTTAATACTTGTATGTACTTTAGTAATATCTTGCAATTCTCAAAACAACAACAGCAACAACATGGAAGAAAAGAAATCACCGCATTATTCCAATACCGATACCACTCCTCTGGCTTTGCCGGACTCGGAATGGAAGAAATTACTGAGTTCCGATGTTTATCATGTAGCTCGTGAAAAGGGTACTGAACGTCCATATACCAGTCAGTTTGAAAGTTCAAAGGAAGCAGGAACCTATTACTGTGCTGTTTGTGGTAATCCTTTGTTTAAGAGTGATACCAAGTTTGAGAGTGGTTGCGGATGGCCAAGTTTTTACCAGGCTATATCTAAAAGCTCAATCATTTATACGCCCGATAATACACATGGTATGCAAAGAACCGAAGTGCAGTGTGGCAGATGCCATTCGCATCTGGGGCATGTGTTTAATGATGGACCACCACCAACAGGATTGCGTTATTGTATAAACGGTGTAGTCTTAGACTTTAAAAAGGCAGAAGAAGCCAAAAAGAAATACGACGAAAAGCATTAGATATACAAGGAGACAGGAGTCAGGAGATAGGAGTCAGAATACAGGAGTAAGGAGAATACAAATAGAAAGAGGAATGCAAAGACTGAATAATTTCAGTTCCTTGTATTCCTCTTTCTATATTTAATGTATTCGCTTGTATTATTCTATCTCCTCACTCCTGTCTCCTGACTCCTGCTTTATCCTCTTCCCGATACTTTTCTTAATTGTTGCAGCAGCGCTCTGATGTCTTTTGATACAGGTGCTTCCAGATGATAATCTGTTCCACTGAAACGGAACTTCAGTTCATAGGAGTGTAAACCCAGACGGGCCAACATGGGCTTTTCTTCTTCGTACTTCGAAGGCTTGTATTTCTTCTTGAATGAAGATAATAATATAGGTGCCGGATTGCCATATATTTCATCGCATACAATGGTATGTTGTATATGCTGCATGTGTACCCTTATCTGATGCGTACGGCCGGTATGTATCCTGAATTTGAGCCAGCTAAAGCCTTTGAAGCTTTCCAGCAATTCGTAGTCGGTTAAAGATGGTTTTCCTTTGGCATGGGTAAGCATGGTGCCTCTTCTGCCAGGATTCTCCATGATAGGAACCTCAATGCTGCCGGCTGGATTTTCCATACTGCCATATACCAACCCTACATAATACTTTACAATATCGCGGCCTTCGAACAACATAGACAATTCACGGTGCGCTTCGGCTGTTTTGGCAAATATGATTACACCGCTGGTATCTTTATCTAAACGGTGAACAATAAACACTTTTCCGAGATGAGCCTGTAACTGATTCTTTAAAGAATCTTCTACGCCAAATCGGTCGGGAATGGACAATAATCCGGAAGGCTTGTTGATGGCAATAAAGGCTGAATTATCTTCCAGCACATCGAAATACTTACTCAGCATGAGGCAATTCTTTTGTTTTTCTTACATAGCTCTGGTTCATGAACTTCAGTAAACGAACTTCCTTGAAATTCAGAAAACGCCACTGACCTCTTTCTACATTCTTCTTGGTAAGGTTTCCAAACATTACTCTGTCCAGTCCTTTTACATCGTAACCAAGGTGTTCGAATATACGGCGTACAATACGGTTTCGGCCGCTATGGATTTCTATTCCCAATACCGATTTGTCTTTTGGGTCTACATAGCCAAGGCTATCTACATGAATGGGTCCATCCTCGAGTGTAAGACCTGCTATAATAGCTTCGGCATCTTTTTTCAATAAAGGCTTATCAAGCTTTACTTCGTATATTTTCTTTACTTCGAAGGAAGGGTGCGTTAGTTTCTGCGTTAGTTCTCCATCGTTGGTTAACAGGAGTACACCGGTGGTGTTTCTGTCAAGACGGCCTACGGAGAATACTCTTTCCGGGGTAGATCCTTTTATCAGTTCAAATACCGTTTTTCTTCCCTGAGGGTCTTTGGCGGTTGTGATGTAATCTTTAGGTTTGTTCAGCAGAATATACACCATATTCTTCTGACTGTGCAATGTCTTGCCATGATAGGTCACCACTTCTTTGCCGGTTACTTTAAAACCGGGTTCCAGTATGACCACATTATCTACCATAACATTACCAAGTTTAATAATGTCGGCGGCTTCCCTTCTGCCACAAACACCTGAATGAGCAAGGAATTTGTTGAGGGGCATGACCTGTGCAGCGTTGGCAGCTTCTCTTTTTTCGATAGAGATACCTTCACCTCCTGCTTTATCATTCTTATCGAAGTGTAATTTTTTTCTTCCACCGGGGCCTTTGGTGGAGGTAGGTGCCGGGCCTCTTCTTTCTTTTTTCTCTTCTACCGGTTTTACCCAGGTACCTATACGTTTTTCGTAAAGTTCTTTTCTACGTCTTTCACCCTCGGCGCGGGCTTCTTTTTTCATTTTCTTTTTATCCTGGCGGATAGCTTCTTTCTTCTTGGCGCCCTTGGGGCTGTTATCCATGAATTTACCAAATGGATTTGTACTCATATACTTATATTTTATGCTGTTGTTACAACAGGTGAGCGGCGAAAGTAGTTTATTTTAATTTAATGGGTTAAAATGGGTCGTGAATCGTGAGGCGTGAGGCGTGAGAATACATCGTGAGGCGTGAGAATACATCGTGAGGCGTGAGAATACATCGTGAGTCGTGAGGAATACAGCGTGAGTCGTGAGAAATACAGCAAATAATTGCAGAGGTTCGATATTTGGATGCACAAGTTCAATCGAAGGCTCCACAGTATAGATTTTTGGTTGCACAATATCGTTCGAAGGGTGCACAGTATCGATATTTGGTTGCACATGTTCAATCGAAGAGTGCACAGTATCGATTTTTGGTTGCACATGTTTAATCGAAGGGTGCACAGTATCGATATTTGGTTGCACATGTTTAATCGAAGGCTCCACAGTATAGATTTTTGGTTGCACATGTTCAATCGAAGGGTGCACAGTATCGATATTTGGTTGCACATGTTTAATCGAAGGCTCCACAGTATAGATTTTTGGTTGCACATCCCAACAAAGTTGCTCATTATATTTGTCGCAGACGTGGTAGTATAGTTTTATTAAATTGACGTTGTAAGTTAAAGTGTGTCAATAGAAAAAAAGAGTCATCTTTAACACACAATAATGAGTACAAACAAAAGTCAGAAGTTCGAGTTCGATTATGAAGCAGTTAAAAACAAAGCTTTAGAACAAATCGAGTAGGAAGCATGGGATTATTTCCCATGCCGTCCTCTCACACCACCGTACGTGCCGTTCGGCATACGGCGGTTTGCTAAAATAATGGTATCTGTGTATGTTTCGTAATTCTTTGGTATGCTTTATAAAACCCTTCATACCCTTCTTTTGTAAAGTAAGCATTAGTCAATGTGGTAGTTAGTATTGGGCTATGTGCTACTCGACATGCTCCTTTACCGCTTCTACCCCATTCGTAGCTTTGTCGTTTTCCTGCTTTCAGTTTGATTAAATTCTTAACCCTTGTACTACTGTTCTTCCATGCTTTCCATAATCCCATTCGCAGTCTAACTCTTACTAAACCATCAAGCTCTTTCATAGTACTTTCGATACGGGCACTTGCTATGGAAAAATACTGTACCCAACCTCTTACAACAGGTACTATCTTCTGTATCTTTTGCCTTGTATTACTCCCGTCACTACGTTGGGTAAGTTTTCGGCTTTTATCTTTGATACGTTTGATAGACTTCGGTGCAATTTTTATTGACCAGTTTCCCCCTTCTTTGTAAAACGTAAACCCTAGCAAGGTACTTTCAGCTGGATTACTCACCTTACTCTTTTCCTTGTTCACTTTCAGTTTCAGGTCTTCTTCTATGTACTTTGTGATATTCTCCAGCACCCTGTTGGCTGCCTTTTCACTTTTCACATAGATACTACAGTCGTCCGCATATCTTACAAATTTGTGTCCCCGACCAGTTAGTTCTTTGTCAAGTTCATCAAGTATAATGTTAGATAATAGCGGACTTAATGGACTGCCTTGTGGTGTGCCTTCTATTCGTTGGCTTACCACTCCACCTTCCATTATCCCGCTTCGTAAATACTGACGTATTAAACGAAGGGTTGGTTTGTCCGTCACTTTGCGCATAACAAGGCTCATTAGTTTGTCGTGGTTCACCCTGTCAAAGAACTTTTCCAAATCAAGTTCTATTACATATTCATAACCCTCATTCAAGTAGGTCTGTGCCTGTAATACTGCTTGGTGTGCGTTCCTGTTGGGGCGAAAACCATAACTGAACTCCGAGAAGTGGGGTTCGTAGAACTGATTTAACCATTGACTGATCGCTTGTTGTAACAGCCTGTCTTTTACTGTCGGTATTCCCAGCATCCTTACACCGCCTTGTGGTTTCGGTATTTCTACTTTCATCACTGCACCTGGCGTGTAATTATCTGACAATATTTCCTGTCGCAATTGTTGGTAGTTAGCATTTATGTAAGGACGAAGTTCTTTGGTTTCCATACCATCCACTCCTCCTACTCCTTTGTTGCGCTCTACCTGCAACATGGCTTTCTCTACATTCTGTCGTTTCAGAATCTCATCAAGCATACGCTTTTGTTTTAATTGTTCACACACACAGGGTCGCTTCCTTACTGTTTCACAGATAAGCTAAACTCCTCTTGCATTATACTTTCAGATACCGTCCTATCCTCATGCAAGTAGTTCTCTTACGTGTTTCCGTTTTAATCGCTTTCTCTCTAAAACCTTGTAATTTGCTCCCTTACTTTAACATTCAGTCCTTCAGTTTGTCTGTGAGGCTTCTACCCTTTCAGTAGCTCGTTTCCTTCCTACTACGACCTCGGCTGACTACTGATAATACCTTCTAACATCGCTGCTAAAGTTGTCGCTTTGACATTCGCTCATATCTCCGCCAACTCACTATCAGTTCTCTCAGGGTAAGTTCATTTGCTTTCTATTCATGTCTCCTCTGAATTTACAAAATAATCTTCTGCGTAGTGTAGGGCTTTTGTTTCCGAGGCAACATCACCCAGATTATCCCGCCTCACATTCAGTTTCTGTTCGTAGGAGCGAATATTTGCCTCCAGCTTCTTTCAGATTCGCAGTCGCCCACGACACCCTTGCTCTTGGCTAACAGTAAGCACTACAACTCCTGTTCGGGACTTGCACCCTATAGCATAATGAACATGCCTGACACACCTCAAGAGTGGCAAGCCACTATTAGGAAAAGGAGGAGCATTAGCACCTTTATTCAAATCGTTTTTAGAAGCAGCCCTTGAAGGAGAGATGGCTGATCATTTGCGTGAACACAATGAAGAAGACCCTAATCGTCGTAATGGTCATGGAAGTAAAGTATTGCGAACGAGTGAAGGTGATATGGAGTTGTTTACACCAAGAGACCGGAATGGAAGTTTTGAGCCTGACATTGTCAAGAAAAGACAGACCATTTTAGCAGATAGTCTGGAACCTAAAATACTTGGATTATATAGTCGTGGAACAAGCCTCAGAGACATATCAAGTTACATTAAGGATATCTATGACAGCGAGATTAGCCACACAGTACTTTCGGAGATAACAGACAGGGTAATACCGGCAGTAAAAGAGTGGCAATCAAGACCATTAGAACCTATCTATGTTATAGCATGGATGGATGCGATGTATTACAAGGTAAAAGGCGAAAACGGGCATGTAGTTACAAGGTGTTTATATAACATATTAGGAGTAGACCTGGAAGGCCGCAAACATATACTGGGTATGTATATAGCAGAAAGTGAAGGGTCTAAATTCTGGTTAAGTGTACTAACTGATTTACATCAAAGAGGTGTTAAGGATATTCTGATAACC
>Ga0364921_10241_pt1 | contig 18165 bp, 15 predicted proteins | sample ExccelJu500001D3_2_FD_206956 | JGI IMG/M metagenome (GOLD analysis project Ga0364921, IMG submission 206956) | Enriched cells from Trout Bog Lake Hypolimnion, Wisconsin, USA - BchlTB.June20.5000.01.D3 | ecosystem: Environmental > Aquatic > Freshwater > Lake > Hypolimnion/Profundal zone | place...
TCACCCTTTGATTCACGCTAAGTACGCAATGCAGGCGGCAGTTCCGGAAAGAGCGGGTTGCCGGGTTACCAGCTCATCACGACACGGTAAAGCTGTCGCGCAAAGCTATACCGATGTCGCATCTGTGTCAAGATGCAAAGTACTTGCACGGGCGGAAAAGAAGCGCATGTTTGGAGCGCGGAACGAGGGAGAACGCGCGGGACTTTCCGCGTCCGGCCGACGTTTTAAGAGCGGAGAGCGAGCCTAACTATTCCTTTGGCCTAGCCCGATGACTTAGTCTGGGATCAACCGCTAGTTATCGAGCCGCGCTGCGGTAGAAGATGCATACTTAGCGTGATTAAGTGCCGGGGACCGGGGGACTAAGGTTCACGGTAAGATGCACTACATTGGCAAATTCTTTCACATTGACACGACCGGGGATTGAGTGGACAATCCCTGTCTCTGTTGTTTTAACAGGGCGGGTGGGTTGTCAGGAGTTCTGGCCGGGGATCGCGGGCCGCAACTAAGATCGACCAAATGGAGACGGAGAATATGAAGATCACTTCAAGTCGGTTTGCGGCCACGGTGATGGTGCTGGCGGTATTGATCATGACAGCTGCGGTGCGGGGCAACGCGCAGGACAACAAGTGCGCGAACACAATTTCGATGTGCGGGTGCACGATAACGCTGCCGGGCAAGTACGAAGTGGCGACCGAGATTTATGGCTTCCAGGGCCTGACGCTAAAAAATGACTGCATCGACATTAACGTGTCGAAGGTGACGCTGACGGTGAACGGCGCGATTGTCGGACCGAATGTAAATTCATGCCCCAACATGGGATCGCCGATAAGTCGGGGCGTTACGCAACCGCGGACTAAAGAAGCTTGGCCCTCCGCGCTGCAAAGAATTCTTTCCGAGCGCCCCGAGGACAACCAGGGCAACCTCGTGGGGATCCATGTTCTAGCCGGCGTCAGCAACGTGGCGATCAACTTTGGCGGCGAGGACGTTTGCGGGTGGACTTACGGAGTGGAGAGTGAAGGGTCGAAGGTAAGCATCAATGAGATGGGCGCGTATGACAACCAGGTAGGATTGATGCTTAAGAATGCTACGGCTAACACGTGCCTCTATTGCGATGCGTCTTACAACATGACGGGCGTGGAAGTCTACTACGGATCGGGGAACTCGTATACCGATGGTCAGGGCGACAACAACTACCAGTACGGGTTCTGGCTCTTCAACACTACGGGGAACAAGTTCACGGATAATTTTGCGAACTACAACTCTATTGCGGGGTTTTACGTCGGGTGCTCGCCAATCGGACAGTTTGACACGTCCGAGAGGTGCCATACCAACAGCAACACGGTACTCAACAATAATGCCGGGGACAACGGAGATATGCCGTATACGCCCGGATATGGTATCGCGGTGGAGTGGGGCGGGGTTTACAACGTAGTGCAAGGCAACACCACAGCGGACCAGGCGTTTGGCTTACCCAACGAAACGATTGACATCGTCGACGGGACCGGTAACTGCATTTACAACACTTACAAGCACAACATGTACTCGACCAAGCAACCGAATTGTATTCACTAAGACCACTTAGCTGCTGGATGCGAGGCGGGATTTCACGCGGCGCTTTCAACGCAGTGATACGCATAGCCGGCTTACTTTAGTTACCGCAGTGATTTCGTAGCGGGTCGGCCGCGTATGGATGAAGTGTACGCGTTAGCGTCAGGGCGGCTTAATTCTTCTCTCCGCTTCTCGGTCTCTGCCGAAAACCAGTCGAATCAATCGAAAGTCTGGATGTCACGAATGTTGGCTTGGGCTCTCCAGCACATGCCCTTCGCCCCAATAGCGGACAAATCTCGCCCGCTTGGCCTGACGGTAGAGAGGGATGAAAACCTCTTCCCCCTGTTCCATGGATACGTAGTCGATGTCTCCCTGCACGATAAGGAGCGGGGTTTCGGCGCTGTCGATATAAAAGATCGGGCTGTTCCCGATGTATGGGGCCCAGATCTTTCCGGGGTGGATTTCCCATTGCGGTTTGCGCGCTTTTCTGTGCGTAGTTTTTTTACAGAGGCTTTTGAAACACTGAGGCACTTAGCTCGCGAAAGGGAGCGAGAATTCTTGTGTTTGTCCGATGTCGTTACTTGGCAAGTTCGCCGGGATGTATGCCTTCTCCCAGGACAAAGGTCGATCCGATGCTGCCGACCACGGCGGATTCGCGGGGCAGGGCGAGGCGCTCGCGAATGCGATAGACGGCCTCGATGCCAGTGCAATGCGCGCCCATGAGGTTCGCTACTTTGAATTCTTTCATCTTGTCAGCAGTCCAATTGAGTTGCTCATCGGTCGCGGGGAAAAGATGCAATCCCCCGATGACGGCTTCCACGGGTTCATTGGGGAATTGGGTCCGCGCAAAGGTGAGTATGTTGATGATTCCTGCGTGGCCGCAACCAGTGACCAGGACCAATCCTGCGGGAGTGTTGAGCACCAGCGATTGATCCTCGGGGATGGTGTCCTCGACCAGGCCGGCTGGAGTCTCCACTTTTCCGGTACTGCTCCAGTTATGTTCCGGATATTTGCGCGCGACTGGACCCGTCAGCCACGCGCCCGGGAATATTTCCGCCGCTTTCTCATGTTCGATGAACTTACCGCCAGTCGCTTCGTACTCTTTCCGTAATGCCACCATCTGGTTCTTTTCACCTTGCGGCGATGGCCTGCTGTAGAAGATGCCGCTGGCAACATGGACCACCGACAATGCCGCGGGATTTTTCTTCATCATTTCGCGGCGAAGGGTCATGAGCCCACCGACGTGATCCCAGTGATTGTGTGTGAGGATCACTTCCTTAACGTCGGACAAATCGATTTTCAGGTCGTGGGCGTTCTGCAGGACGGTATCGGGATGCGCCCCGGTATCAAGCAGGATGCGATGCCCATCGGCTTCGATCAGCGCGGAAAATCCCCACTCGCCCAGTCCCGTCGTGCTGCCCACCAGCATGGTCGATAGCAGAGTGACCTTAAGGGAGCGAATCTGTGCGGGCGTATTCGAGACACCGGGGAATGGGCTATTCTGAGCGGCCGCAGGGCGCAGGCCGATAATCAGAAACGAAAGCGCGATCAGGAAGGCAGAAATGCATATTCCGCCAAGGTGCGAAAGCTTGCGCATTTCGGATCCCTCCGGTCCATAGGGTCGATGCCGCACGGTCGAAGCAAGACAATGGTATCGCAAGCGGTGAGTTTCCGTTGGGGGTGCCGGGAAAAACGAAAGCGTCTCGGACGCCAATTGGAGTCCAGAGACGCTCGTTTGATCAGCCCTCCCCCGAAAGCTGTTCAATCGCAACCTTACGCGCAACGGCTGGGCCAGGGAATGGCTCCGGAGTGCAAGCACGTCACTGAAAGTAACCTGCTGGCTGTGACCTTCGAGGCACTGGCTGCGTGACGAGAGCGACGCAGAGGAATTGCTGCGTGCTGCTGGCTTGATGGCGGAGCGGGTAGTCACGTGCTAACCCTTCTCCGCAAGAATTCCCTGCTAACAGGGAAAATTACAGGGAATTCGGGGATTTATGACCCCCAAAATCGCACTCTTGCTCCCTAAATTGTTCATTCCTCAGCGGAACTCAGCCGCCGGGCTTAATTCGAAACAGGGAATTAACAGGGGCGTATTAGGGATTTCATTTCTCTCATCAGGGAATTGTTGCTGGCTTTCCTGAGAGCGTAAAATCCTCGGCTGGGCCAAAGTTGGCAAACCATGGTCGCGCCAGCGCTCACTCCCGACACCGATGAGCTCAAAGAATTAGTCCGCCTCTGCCGGATGGGTCGGTTGTACGATGTGGAAAGATGGATTGCCGCCGGCAAGTCGCTAGACGGCATCGTTGTCAAGAAGAAAACCCTCCTTCAAATCGCCGTCGAGACCGGCTTCCATAGTCTCGTTGAGTTGATCGCCAAGCACGAGCAGAGTCAAATATCTAAGGATGCGGCGCTTGCGGACTCGGTTTCTCTTCGGCGACTCGACTTCGTTGAACTGCTCTTGGAGAATGGAGCGCAGATCAGTGCGGTCCCGTTCGTCGATGTTCTCCTTAGCTGGGATCCAAAGCTGATCCGTTTCTTCTTGGATCACGGCGCCAATCCGATCAAAGATAACGCGTTTGCAATTGCCTTTGGCGCGCGGATTCGAACTGCGCTGCGTCCATTCGTTGAATACAAACAGGCCCATCCAGAGCACGCGGAGACCCTACAGGAGCAGGCAAACATCGCCCTTCGTCACTTTTGCTACAAGGGCGAGGTGAAATGGATCAGCCTTATGCTTTGGGCCGGAGCGGATGCTCGCTCGATGGGACCGAGTCTTGAGGAGGAATACACCAACGATCCCGAATGTTATACGTCCGGCCTGGAACAGGCGTCTTATGCAGGAAGCGTCGATGTGCTGAAGAAGCTCAAACCAAAAGCGGGACGCGACAATCTCGAAAAGTTGCTTCACGCGGCCGCTGGTTCAGGCCGGACGGATGCTATTCGTTATTTGCTGGAAATTGGAGCGAAGGCTAATGACCAGGAAAACGGCGGTTCTTCAGCATTGGACGCCTGCCTGTGGCGCCTGAGCTTTGCACGTTTTAGCATTTACCGTGAAAACCGGTTGGCCACGAGGTACGACGCCTCGACCGCACTTGAGTGCGTACAGGAACTCCTGAAATTCGGAGCTGTCTGGAACCCTAAAGAACAGTACCAAATGACGTCGCTTCGCCGCACGCTTTGTGAATGTGAGCCTGCAGTCACGGTCGATCTGCTGCAACTGTTCCGTAAATACCACGCATGTCCCGCGGAGCGGATTCATAAGCTTCTGGGTACTCCTCGTATAAAAGGGCATCTTGCGCCGGAGAGTCGGAACATCTCAAGACTCGGAATCCAATTTGAACCGCTGCGGTCGCTGACGCCGGTGTCCCGTGCTTCTGTACGAAAGGATGCGTGACTGCATTCAGGTTTCTGCACGGATATGAAGATCCATCTTCCGTAATGACTAAACGTAACCAATCTCCAGGATGCGAGGTCAATCATGTGGCGGCAATACAATCGCGAAGAGCTATACCAACAGGTCTGGGAGAAACCGATGCTGAGAGTAGCGGAGCAATACGGCGTATCGGCCGTGGCGCTCGGCAAAGCGTGTCGTAAATTGTCTGTTCCGGTCCCGGGTCGCGGACATTGGGCGAAGCTGGCTCACGGACAACCGGGAACCGCGAAGCCTGACTTGCCAAAACTTGATAACGTCCCGGTCGTTTATCGCTCAGAGCGGTCGCAACTCAAACAGAACGCTCCTACCCAAAATAATCCCGAACTGGCGGCCATAGACCAACTTCTGTCCTCCGGTGCCCTCGACCCACAGGACGAGAGTGCGGCGAAACCCCATGTCCTGGTTCGGCACACCGCAAGCCAGTTTCGTAGCCGCACCCGCAAGGACGAGCATGGAATCTTGTTGCCCCGAGAAGCGGGCGCGCTGAACGTACGGGTGACCGAGGGGACGATTGACAGAGCCTTGCAGATCATGAACCAAGTATTGTCCGTACTGGAGAGACAAAATCTCGGCGTGGAGATATCGGAGCACGGCGACACCGTTGCTCTCATCCAAGGGCGATGCATCTCTTTCGGCATAGAGGAACCCATCCGGAAGGTGATAACCGAAAAGGCACGGGTGCCCAATCCGTCGGACCGTTGGGATTACGATCGGGTCGTCACATACGAACCCTCGGGAATGTTGGCTTTGGTGATCCACTCGGAGACTTGGGATGCCCGCGCGTTGCGTACGAGATGGAGTGATGCCAAGATTCAAACGCTCGAAAAGCTCATTCCCGATTTTGTCGCAGGGTTGATGCGCATTGCTGTCTCCCTTCGGCAAAAGGAAGAGGGGCGAAAGCGGCAAGAGTTGGAACAGCAGAAACGGGCTCAGCAATTGGCCAGGCTGCAGAAAGATATTGAGGAAGAAGAAAAGAAGGTAAGGGAATTCAATGGCTGGATCGAAAACTGGGAACGCGCGGAGCGAATGCGCCGATTCATATCGGCATATGCTGAGAAATCGAGATCCCGGCCGGCCGAGGAGCAACCGAGAACTCGCGAGTGGATCGAGTGGGCTGGTCGTGAGGCCGATCGGTTGGATCCTTTTGTGTCTGAGAAGCCCCCTTCAATTCTCGATCGAAAGCACGAACTGCGATACCGATCATGGAGCGGCATCGAGGTTGCCTGATCAGACACGCAAAAGAACTATATGGATAACTCGATCACCGCATATCGAGTGAACGGCTTATGGCATCACCTCTGAGAAGAAGAATCGGAACCGTCCTCCGCCACCTGAAGACGACGAATGATTATAAACAACAAGCCTAGTTTGTGATTGGAGTAGCTTAGCGCGGTCGCCGCAGCCGTGGTTTTGTGGAAAGCAAAATGGAGGATACTAGTGGACTACTCTGAACAGTTTAAGCAATGTTGTGGCACATATGTTAAGGTCGTTCGATTCAATGAACCTGAAGGTCCGGATGGCTTCATAGTCTTGTACCTAAGACCGGGAGGGCGTTTCCTTTTCGTTGGGTACTGGTTCGGCCATGAGAAGTCTGTCGCCGCCGGCAATTGGACGAAAAGCGAGTCGGAATATCGTCTTCAGGGATACGGGCGAGTCAAGAGCGACGCACCCCCAGGCCATGGCGGGCGGTTTGTTCGGACTCTAAAACTGGAGATTGTAAACCACACTCCTACATTGATTGCAGCCGAAGAACTGGATGAATGGAGCCTCTTGAGTTGGGTCGGACCATTCACTTATGTAGGCGAAAGGACGATCATTCCTAATGAGCAGGGATTGCCTGACTCCCTAGCCGTCGTGGATCAATGGATTAAGAAAATATATGGACGACAGGACAGGGTCGGGTCGTAGATGAGCACCTCGCTCTATAGACCAAGAAGTGGTGTTCACGGAACTACCATGTTCGGGAATCTGAGAGCGGCCCTTGCTTGCACTCGAGTTTTACTCGAACGATAATAGCGGGCATTGGTCCGTTGTCTGCGAAGTCGAAAATTAACATATGTCATTGGCACAGCTGAGTGGATTTGGAAACAAGGGAGCCTACGGACATGCATTCCCTCCTGAGAGTCCGCTTCTAAATTGAGCATCCCTGATTATGCGCTGTAATTGCAGAACACCGCAGATAGTGTCAGGATTGAAACCGAATAGCGGATCGACATAAGCCATGCCAGACTTCTATTTCTACGGTCGCCGGATCGGAGGATCGGAACGATTTTTCAATCCTTGCCGACTTTGGGAAAGTTCGAAGACGACATGAGTCGAGCCGTTGGGTGGACGCTTTCGCGTTGTCCCAAGTTGATGTCTGCATTTCTGAAGAAGTACGCCGCATCGGATGTGGGGTCAGAGTCAATGTCGGTACGGTTCCACGTAATAGACGCAGCCACAGGGCGGACTGACCTTGAAATCGAATGCGGCAACAAACTACATGTTGTTATTGAGGCGAAGCGCAGTTGGGAATTGCCGTCCGAGCGCCAACTTAACCAATATGCTAGTCGGCTGTCCGGTTCAGTCGCGGAACATAAGATGATTTTGGTTTTAACTGATTGTTCAAGATCCTACGTGGACGCGCACTTCCCATTCCGCAAGCTATTGGAAATACCAATCATCCCTATTTCGTGGGGAAAACTAGCTCAGCTTTTTTCAGACCACCGGAGCGACTGCCCCGGAACAAGCATTTCTTTAATTGATGAGATTTTGAGTTACCTCAGAAAGATGATCGCTATGCAACAGATCGATTCAAACTGGGTTTATGTCGTGCCTTTGAACGAAGGCACACCCTCTGGGTGGGGTATTTCTTGGATTGATATTGTCGCGGAGAAACTTAGATATTTTCACCCGGTAGGAACAAACGGCTGGCCTCCTGACCCGCCGAATTACCTTGCTTTCCGCTACCGGGGCGAACTCCAATCGATTCACCATATCGAATCCCACGACATCGTCCGCGACCTGCACGTGTCATTTCCCGAGATTCCGAGCGGAGCCATCGATGAACCCCATTATCTATACCGGTTAGGAGAGGCATTTCGTCCCAACCGCCGTGTTCCGACGGCAAGAACATAAAATGGGCCGCTCGGCGGTGGTGTATGCTCGATACTCTTTTCACTGCGCAGACAATTGCTGAAACGCATACACTCTCGACGCAAAGTGAATTGGCTGCTCCTGAGTTTGGACCACGATAAATGAAGTCCCACCTCTTCCCAACATAGGCCTTGCGCGAAACTGATCGCCTGCTTTACGGTTTTTTCGAATTAAATGCACCTCGCGCGCGCTTCCGACGGCCTTCTTGGCTTTGTGTTTGGCAAGGGCAGTCATCAATTTGACACTTCAAGTTGGGGGCGACTATCGGCCCGAGATGCCCTCCTGAGCGTTTCTTTGCCCTTCCTGGGTTGGCGTCATCCCGTCTCTTCTGCCCCGCCCATAGCTCTTTCGCAGAGGCTGCTGCGGTTACGTGGGTATATTTGTCAAAACTCCATGAGCAGCGTGCGGGTATGTTTATTAACCCATCGGGATAGACCATCAGGGTAACCCCCATGAAATCCCCGAAAAGAACGCCACGACTTTCGGAGTTAATGCTTTCCTTCCAATCTATCTCCGGGTCGTCGCCCCGACTCCTTACCTCTCTTTCGAATTCTTTAATGCAGTCGCGTTGCTGGCCGGTCATTTCCATGATTCTCCTTCCGGATCGAGTAGTCGTCAGAGCATCTTCTAAACGAACCTTTTGAGATCAGGGCGGTACTCGGCGACGCCCTAGTGTGATCTTGTTAATCTCTGTCGCCCAAAAAGCGACGGGTCACCTGATTCGTTGCGCGTGCTCGGGCATTTTTTAATTTTCGCGAGTCACTCTTCGCGGGGCATCACTCCGCATCCCCGCCTGAGTTGGCTGCACTATTCTGGGCTGGCATAGTAAAGGAGAAGGATTTGCACCGGACCCTTTCGGGGCCGTACTCAACTGTTGTCATTTTGCCCCGCTGACTCTCTGCCCGATTCCATTCCAAATCGTTCCCGAATCTGCTGACTATTTGAAGGTAGCGATCTACGGCATCACGCGAAGTATCAGCGTTCAGGACTAACATGTCGGAGCCATCACGAACATGAACCCAGCCCGTTCGAGGATACTTGACGTCATCTGGACCGACGACATCCTCGTCGGTATTTCTAAGCCAATCTCGGAGATGCTGATGGAACTCATTCTTGCTCAACGCCTCGTCCCGTCCGATTCGCTCCAATGGCATGACATCTCCCCTTGCCAAACGAAAACTGTTTCACACTCAACTCTGTACACGAAGGGGACGGTCAAGGTGAAACACCGTATTTACAATCTCGGTTTATCGTTGTCGTTACTAATGTTGTCGGCAACAATTTTGCTAGGAGGCAATACTACGACGCCAAGTTGCCCTAATCCCTTGCTGAGCACATCACTTGCCCGTTCCAGAAAGATTAACGCTCTGGGGGCTTGTGCTTGCATTGTCTTTGATATCCAGCACAGCCGTCCGAACTCCTTTCGAGGCAGGCTTGAATGTAATGCTTACGGTACAGGTTGAGTCGGCAGCCAATGTCGCTCCGCAGGTTGTGGCGGATTGGACAAAATCACCAGGGTTCGTTCCAGTCACCGTGCATTGCGCACATACTCGGCAGCATCCCGTACAAAGAGATTCCTTATTCGCCTCCCAAGCTTCCGCCAAGGCAAAAGCCGAAAGGGTACGTAGACCCGGAGCGCAAGCATCGAAGCGTCCCGCAGGTCTGGTAGGCCGAAGCATGCGAGAGCATAATTGGTTCCGTCGCTTACCAGATTGGCTGGTCTCATGCCGTGCGGATTGGCTGCGTCCAGACATCGTCGCGGGGCTGACTACCGGCGCTGTCATCATTCCGAAGGCGATGGCGTATGCGATGATGTCTGGGCTGCCGGTGCAGGTAGGGCTCTATACCGCGCTGGTCCCGATGGCGATCTACGCAGTCCTTGGGACCTCGCGCGTGCTCAGCGTCAGCACGACCACAACGTTAGCGATCCTGACCGCGGCTCAGTTGGGACAGGCAGTGCCCGACGGCAATCCTGCAGCCCTGCTGAAAGCCTCGGCGACGTTGACGCTGCTGGTGGGAGCCGCACTATTGCTGGCGTGCCTGCTGCGCCTGGGAACGGTGGCAAACTTTATCTCCGAGCCGGTGCTGGTTGGGTTCAGAGCCGGCATCGGGCTGGTCATTGTAGTGGACCAGATCCCGAAGGTCCTTGGCATCCACTTCGTAAGAGGCACATTCGTTCAGAACGTCCTCTCAATACTCCACTCCCTTCCAAAAACGTCATTAGCAACACTGGCTGTCGGGCTCACGATAATTGTGGCTCTGCTGAGCCTCGAGCATTTCCTGCCGAAACTGCCGGCGCCGGTCAACGGCATCCGCGACTGCGCCGACGCCGGCAGGCGAAACTATGGAACCATGCCCATACTGTCAAAGCAAATCAATCCCGCGTGCTGGTCTGACGAGGGTATGCCTCAATTGCGGCAAGAACTGGGGGCAACGCGTCAAGAGCTTTGACATGCAGAACTTCTTAAGGCTCGGCAGGTCATCGTCGGTGTTGATGAGTATCTTGGTCCGCAAGTCGTCATGCAGTTCGACATGCCAGACTCGGCACCAGTTTTCGCGGTATGCGGGAGGGATCGCATGCTGAAGGGGAAATGAAGCGCCACACTTCACGGGCCCCTTCCAAGACTCCCCTCTGCCAACACTGCCTCCTGCGGAATCCTGAGTGTCGGCAACAGTTGATAGTGAAGCCGGGTCGTCCCTTTCGGGCAAGCGATCCATACCGTCACCGTTACCGAGCGCGCGAAACGGAAGTTGGAGTATTGGCCCGAGCTCTCCGTCACACTAAGGACCCGAACAGAGTCTATCGGCTCAGTATTGGCAACGATTGAGAAAACGGAGCGCCGCCACGATCCGCGACCCGAAAGATGAGATTTCTACCACAGGCAATGAGAATGAAGTCAGGAGTTCCAGACGTATCTTTTGAATCGCTTGACCTAGCAGCCGCGGTCGGACCTGGCGTCCGATGATGGCCCACTGCCATCGGGGAGGTTAGTGTGACGAAAAAGGGAAGTGGTTTCCGCCTAGCCTCGTCGTAGCGGCAGACGGCAAAAAATTGCCACCAACAATTTTCTTTGCCGCTTGCCGACGATGACGAATATGCTTCCGAGGAGGCGATCCCAACCTAAGCATAGGAAAGCTAGCTTACGCGACGCGATGAATTCTTTCTTGAACGGGTCTTACCTTTATTGGCACTACAGGCCGCTTGCGGTAGAACCAGCAATATGTTCCGGAGTGGGTCGCAGGCCAGGGGCGAGTTTCACCCCTCACGTCAAAGGGGTCTTGCGTGCCCTACATCGTCCACGCTAACACTCTGATATATTACGTTGTGTCAGTTAGAAGCCCAGACTCGGTTACAGCATTCTCGTATATGGAGCGGCGGTTTGTTCGGCCAAACCCGTGGGTATTAACCTTCATGGTTCTAGTTATGCTCACGACGAACATGCCCGCGAAGACTCAGGTTGTCAGGGAGCAGTTTGGGCATACAGCTGAAGGCACCCCAGTCCATCTCTACTTGTTGTCAGATGGCAAGCTCGAAGTCCGCATAATGACCTACGGAGGCATCATTGTCTCCCTCCGCGCGCCGGATCGGGATGGAAAATTTGACGATGTAGTGCTAGGTTACGACTCGGTTCAGAAATACATCGAGAAAACACCCTACTTTGGAGCGATCGTCGGCCGCTTCGCAAACCGGCTTGCACATGGCAAATTTCAGCTCAATGGGCAGACCTATTCCATTCCCAAAAATGACGGGGACAATTCTCTTCACGGGGGAATTCACGGATTCGACAAGGTGGTCTGGGAAGACAAGCCCCTCCCGGATGGCGTAGAGCTCACTTATGTGAGCGAGGACGGAGACCAGGGTTTCCCCGGTACGCTTGCGACCACAGTGCGGTACAGGCTCACGGGGAGCGCATTGCGAATCGAATATTCGGCCACTACCAATAGAGATACCGTTCTCAACCCGAGCAACCATTCTTATTTCAATCTGGCGGGTCAGGCGAAGGGTGAGATTCTCGGGCACGTGCTGAGGATCAATGCTTCCCACATAACTCCCGTCGATGCCACACTTATTCCCACGGGAGATTTGAAGTCAGTTGAGGGTACCCCGTTCGACTTTCGAACGCCTCATACCATCGGAGAGCGGATTAATGCAGACGACGTCCAGTTACGTCTTGGCAAGGGGTACGACCACAATTTCGTACTGGATCACCCGCCAGGCAAGTTAGCGAAGGCGGCTGAAGTCTATGAGCCGACCACGGGCCGGATTCTGCGGGTGCTCACAACCCAGCCCGGAGTTCAGCTGTACACGGGCAACTTCCTCGATGGGTCCATCACCGGGAAAGAGGGTCGCATCTACAACCGGCGATTTGCATTTTGCCTGGAAACGCAACATTTCCCCGACTCGCCCAATCATCCCTCCTTTCCCTCGACCGAGTTGAAGCCTGGGCAGAAGTTTCAAAGTGTGACCGTTTTCGAGTTCAGCGCCGGGACACGTTAAAGAGCAAGTGAATCTCACCCATCGTGCGGATTCGAAAGCGCCCCATCAAACCTCGGACACGTAAAACGTCGATCGTAGTCCATCCTGGCTGTTTCCGCCGGCCAAGACGGTATACGAACCGATATTGACTTCCGGCTTCAACTCCTCGTTCAGAAATGCGATATCACTCCTTCCCAGACTGAAGGTGACATCCTGGCTCGCACCCGGCGCAAGAGAAATTCGTTTGAAGGCGCAGAGACGTTTGACGGGCTGCGTGATGCGGCAGGTCCCATAGCTGAGGTAGAGCTGAACGACTTCGTCGCCGGTTCGCGTTCCAGCATTGGACACGCGAAACCTCACCCGAATCGTGCCACCAGGTGGAATTTGCCGCGGGGAAACCATGAGATCTGAATATACGAAGGTCGTGTAGGACAAGCCGAAGCCAAACGGAAAAGCTGGATTGTACTTGAGGCTATCGTCAACCTCCGGCACTTCCAGAACGGTTCCATTCCTCCCGTAAGGGCGATGGTTATAAGGCATAGGCAGTTGTCCAGTATAGAGAGGGAAGGTGATCGGCAAATGGCCACTCGGGTTGCAGGCACCGGTCAGAATTTCGGCGATAGCATTGCCACCTTCTTCCCCTGCGTACCATGCCATGATCAGGCCGTCCACTTTGTTGATCCAGTGACTCATGGTGACCGGACCGCCTGAGATGAGAACCACGATAACCGGCTTCCCGACCTTTGCAACCGCATCAATCAGGGCTTCCTGTTTCCCTGTGAGATTAAGGTCCGCGCGATCTCTTTGTTCTCCAGCCGTCTCCGTGCTGCCTCCAAGAAAGAGGATGCTCGCGTTGGACTTTTGGGCGGCCGCGATCGCTTCCGCGAATCCCTCGGTACTTTCTCCCACCAGCTCACAACCTCGGGCATGAATCAGGGTGACCTTGACACTGAGGTGGCTAGTCAGGGCCTCCAATGGTGAAACCGCCCTAACAATCTCAGGAGCGTAACCTCCCAGACGGGCAACGTCGGCGTTCGGACCGATCACGGCGATTGTTTTCAGTTCCGGACCGAGAGGAAGAATCGACCGCTCATTCTTCAGGAGTACGATCGACTCTCTTGCGGCGCGCAACGCGACTTGTCTGTGGGCAGTGGCGTCTGCGATTGCGATCGCATGGTCAGGATCGTTGTAACGGCGATCGAAAAGCCCGAGGCGAAACTTGAGGCGCAGCACACGTCGCACCGCTTCGTCGACAACCGCCTGCTGGCAACGGCCCGCCCGAACCTCGTCTGCTAGGCTGGCGTTATACACATCAAATCTGGGAGTTTCAATATCGGTGCCAGCTGTCACTGCGCGCCGGGCGGCTTCTCCTGGCGTATTGGCATGAAGATCATTGACGGAATTTCGAATCGCGCCCCAGTCTGAAACTACGGCTCCTTGAAAGTTCCATTCACCACGAAGGACATTGGTTAAAAGCCAATGGTTGCATGTGCAGGGCACGCCGTTGATGGAGTTGTAGGCGCTCATAATCCCCAGAGCTCCGCCCTCGGTAACTGCCGCTCTGAAGGGCTCCAGGTAGAGTTCACGGAGAGATCGTTCGGATAACTCGATATCACCGCTGTCGCGACCTCCTTCTCCGACAAAATTAGCGACAAAATGTTTGGGCGTGGAGATGACGTCCTGCGATTGCAGACCGGTGACGAAGGCTACGCCCAGGCGGGACGCCAGGAAAGGGTCTTCACCGTATGTTTCTTCAGTGCGGCCGTGGCGTGGGTCGTGGCAGAGATCGAGAACAGGCGCAAAAAGTCGTCGTAGCCCACGGCTGTGAGCCTCTGACCCGACGATCGTGGCGATGCCATATATAAGGTCAGGACTCCAGGTTGCGGCTAAAGCGATCGCCGACGGAAAAATGCAGCTTCCGTTGGCGCGCAATCCATGAAGGCCCTCTCCATCGATGATCGGAGGGATGCCGAGACGTGTTTTTTCTGCCGAGACACGCTGAATGAGATTAGTCACCTCGGTGCCAGCCTTAGCGTCCATTCTGGCGACGGGAAGGCTGACTGAACCGACTCCCAGCGTGCCCAAATACTTTCGCAGAGTTTCCGGGGTGTACTCGCCGACGTCGGTAAACATGTTTGGCCTCGCGCCCAACTTGAGCGAACAAAGTTGGCGCACCTTTTCGTCAAGGGTCATTTGCGCGATGAGGTCGTTGACTTTTTGCTCGACGCTCGGGTCTGGAGTCTGGGTAAGAACAGCGCTCGGAAGTAGTGAAGGAGAAAAATCGGGCGCCGGTTGCTCGGTATTTATCGCGAGGTCTGCGGGGCTCAGCATTCGAAACAAAGGCGTCAGGCCAATACTCGAAGCTACGAACTGCCGTCGAGTGAGTGGAGTCATTTGCCCTCACTTTGCGGGCAGTTCGCCAACAATTCCGCGCTAGATGTATCTCCAGCGATGCTCTCGATTCGAACTAATGTTGAGTCTTGTTTCGATACATCCGCGTCGTTCAATTGCCTCGGCAACTGGCCGGGGCCAATATCAACGCAGTGCGCATGCTTGAGCGAATAAACTGGCGCCCCTAGCCGAATCGGTTTGTAGTCCCGGTTTTCTTTGACCCTGTTATGGCGAAACACGAGTCCGTCGATTGAGATCGCTTCGACCAGCGGCTTCTGAAAGACATCGAAGTCATTGTCTTCGATGCGTACATTCCGCACATTGTAGGTATCTGGCTCAGCCGACGTGTCCACTGTGGGCCTGATAAAAATCGGTGCCGAACCGTAGGTCGAGATCTGATCGACAAAGCGATTGTGTCGAATAACCACGTTGCTGGCGGGCGACGATTCAAACCAACTGGAAGCATCGGAGGCCAGCAACACAGCGGTTCCGGAAAGATGGTCGAAAGTATTGCCGTCGACAATTACACCCCGAGGTGTTTTGAAAATCGTCCCGCGGGAGCGGTTTCGGCGAACGGTGTTGTGTTTGTAGATCACCGTTGGCTGCCAATCAATGTTATCCACTACGTCACCAACGTGCACTCGCGGGGAGAAAGGTTTGTCGAAGACGATCCGCACGTGCTTCTCATCCGGTTGGCTTACTGATTTGACAATGCCCTCGCTATAGCCAAGTAGCGTTTGGGGCTTGACGAACTGTACGTGTTCCCCCGGTGTCGCGAAGGTAAAACCGAATGTCTGAGGGTGCGGCCACTCCAGCACAATGGTATCGGATGAGACCTTTTCTGCTATGCGAAGGTAGGTTCCATGCACATTGATACCATCGTCGAGCATGTTCTCGTAGAGGCCATTCTCTATAACCAACCTACCCCGGCAACTCGAGAAATGGACGGCATCAGCGCTGGTTGTAGTGAAACGCGCACCATCCTTAAGGAGAACCCTGAACCCATCCAGATGAATGGTTTCGCTTTTCTGCGCGAGGAATCCCATCCCCAGAGCGCTGTGGACATTGACATCGATAACGGAGATCACCTTGCTCTCGCTGATCCACAAAGCCGGATCAGGGCGATCCCGGTCCCATAAGATCAACATGTTGCCAAGCGTCGGCTCCGCGGGCAACCCGGTGATCCGGATCAGGTCAGGAGAGATCTCGGTGTCAATGGTCTTTGCAAATTCAAGGTTTGCATGGGTATTCCATGCAACCGCCTTGGAGGCAGCGTCAACCTCTTCACTTGTGCCAACCCGTTGTTTCCAGTCATCCGCCACGGCATAGATGTGATGGTCTTCGATCGCGTACTTCTGGCCGGGGGTGACACGTACATCAATCGAACCATCTCCGACGCGGACTATCTTTGTTTCCAGAATATGAGGTGTTTCATAGTCGACCGAAAAATGTCGAAGCCTGATCGCTTGCCCCCTCACAATGCTGATCGGCAGAATCAGGCCGTGGAAGACGAACATCGAGCCGCTACCCTCGAGCACAAGGTTCTTTAGGCCCTCTAGTGGCATGGCGACAGCGCGACTTTCAACCGCATCATGGTTGGAAATGAAGTAGTGACGCTGGCTGGCGCCCTCCGGCCAGAAATCGTAGCGGCCTTTGGGGAACAAGAGAACAGGGTTTCGTCTGGATTTTGCCGCTTCAATAGCCGTTAGGACGCCGGGTGTAGCATTCTTGTGAGAATCAGCAATGACTCCAAACGTCCGCACATTCACCGTTTGAGCTTCGCTCATGCCGCATATCAAAAGCGTGGCCGCAATGCCCAACCATCCACAACAGTGATCGAATCTCTTGGGCTTCACTTCCGGCTCCCAGGCAAACTCAACCAACTTTCCTGACGCAGCGGAAACCGATGTTTGAAGCCGAGCTGTCGGGAGTGTTTGATGTCCGGGCCGCGACGCGATACCGATTGCAATAAGAGGCGTGGCACAGGAAAGATCCGCCCTTCATTACCTTTCCCGGTCCTGTACCGGGGCCCACTGGATCATGCAACGGACGGGCGGTGAAGTTGGCTCCGAACCAATCCGCGCACCATTCCCAGACGTTGCCGGTCACGGAATAGATACCGTAGTCGTTCGACGGAAAGCTATCAACCGGGCAGGTTCCCGCATATCCATCTTCAGCCGTGTCAACCAACGGGAAGCGCCCCTGCCAAATGTTGCATCGGTGCTTGCCATCCGGAGTAAGGTCATCGCCCCACGGATACAGCTTTTGCTCCAGCCCGCCACGAGCGGCATATTCCCACTCCGCTTCGGTAGGGATTGCCTTTCCGATCCATTTGGCATACGCCGACGCGTCATTCCAGGAGACATGCACAACCGGATGCCGGGAACGCGCCTCGAGCCCGGAGCCTGGTCCCTCGGGTTGCTTCCAACAGGCCCCGCGGACTTTGCACCACCACGGTGCCATCGCCACCGTGTCTTCCACCAGCGAGCGAAAGCGCCTCCGTGGAATGTGTGCCCAAAAAACAAATGACCAACCGAACTTCTCCGCTTCCGTGCAATAGCCTGTTGTCTCCACAAAAGCGGAAAAATCAACGTTTGTAACCGGAAAAACATCCATCTGGAATGGCGATAGTGTGACCGGACGCACCGGTCCTTCTCCGTCCGCCGGGAACCCGCCCGCATAGTCGGTGCCCATCAGAAATGTCCCGCCGGAAAGTGAAACCATCGGGCTCTCATCTTTTGCTTGCGCCTTCGAGTCCCCAATATTGACGATCTTGGCCGGCGCCGCCACTGCAAGTGGGCTGTGATGAGCTGCCGGTGCACAGCAGGACGGAAATCGAAGAACTCGCGAGTCGCGCTCGGGAACGCTGTCGCCCGCTGGTTCGTCGCTGCTGTGGCGTTGATTGCTTGCCATATTTATCTGGCCAGTGACTCGGAATGAAACGCAATCCTAAGACTTAGGACGAGTAGCCGCCGTCATAGGCAACCCCGTCTCGTAATCCAGTTCCCGAGGAAGATAGCCATCCTGCTCGCGTTGTCGGGTCATGCCGGCGTTCTTCCATGTCTCAGGAAAGTCAGGCCTCCATGATCGTCTCCCCCAGTAGTAACCGCGAAATGGGTCTCTGGAGATATTCATTCCATTCAGCAGACGATCGTGAAGATCGTTTCGAATCGAAGCATGC
>Ga0364921_10043_pt1 | contig 17986 bp, 14 predicted proteins | sample ExccelJu500001D3_2_FD_206956 | JGI IMG/M metagenome (GOLD analysis project Ga0364921, IMG submission 206956) | Enriched cells from Trout Bog Lake Hypolimnion, Wisconsin, USA - BchlTB.June20.5000.01.D3 | ecosystem: Environmental > Aquatic > Freshwater > Lake > Hypolimnion/Profundal zone | place...
CCATATTGTTGTTTGAATAGTATTCATCTAGCAATTTTCCCTAGAATGCCAGTTGTAGGGAGTGCAATTTTGTTAGTGAGTGGCGTTGTTGAAATTTTATCTGCCGCTTTTGCATCCAAGCCTAAGCCGACAAGTGCTTGTCGTACTACTTTGTCTTCATAACCCTTAGATGGGGGTTTGAGCAGCATTGTGTGGATACCCCCAATCATGCTGCCAATCATTAGATTTAAACCAATTGCAACGGGTAACTTTTCGAATAAACCCTCTTTGATACCTTGTTCGATGTCACGTCTTAATGTTTGAAACGCGTCCAAGCTGGAATTTTGGTTAAGCCAGGGTAATTGTATGAATAGTTTGCCCAAGACAGGTACATCGACTAAGAGTCTCATGATCAATCTCGCAAGATGCATGGACTTGTCGTCTCTCGGAATCCTTACGGTTTCTGTTGCGCGCGAGATATCTTCTGATAGTTGCGCGGCTAAATCTTCAAATAGCCTTGGGACTGATGCGTAGTATTTGTAAAACGTGCCTCGTGAAACCTGTGCATGAGCAATGATTTCTTCGACATCTATGTCGTGAATGGATTTGTCAGAGGCAAGCGACATTGCACTGAAAAGCAGGCAATTACGCATTTCTTCGCGTCTTTCAGCGGCGACTCTAACTCGATGGTCTTGTACTTTCCGCATTTGGCAATATTAGACTGAATACTCTGTATTTTCAATATATTAGGTATCCTCAGGCAATGACGTGCAGTCTTGCCATCCTTGAAAAGTACAGTACACATTTCGTTATGATGACAATCTACAAAATGTCTTGAGCGCTCAGACAGGCTGATCCGTTTGATCCAGACGCAAGCATCTCGCGCCATGCCCAGGACTAATCGTGACAATTTCTGGAATAGTTTGGCGGCAGGATTCCAGAGCCAGCGAACAACGATCTGCAAACACGCAGCCAGGCGGCAGGGCACTGACATCTGGCGGTGAGCCGGGAATCGTCTCCAGTCGGGTTCCTTTAGAGACCGAACCATGCGCCAGACTCTTGAGCAAGGCGCGCGTATAGGGATGTCTCGGAGAGCGCATGAGTGTGCGTGTGGAGCCTTCTTCCACGATTCGACCTGCATACATCACAGCAATCCGGTCAGCGACTTCAACGGCTGCGCCCAGATCATGTGTCACAAAAATAACAGACAAGCCCAACTCGCGCTGCAGCTCACGCAATAGCAACAGGATCTGGATCTGAACCGTTGCATCGAGTGCGGTGGTTGGCTCATCAGCCAACAGTAACTTTGGCTGACTGGCCAGCGCCAGGGAGATCATCGCGCGTTGACGCATCCCACCTGACATCTCATGAGGATAGGCATCCAGCCGGCGTTCCGGACTTGGAATTCGGACACGTTCAAATAATGACAAGGCGCGGGCGCGTGCCTCGGATTTGCTCATGGACTCGTGCCTGAGGATGGCTTCGATAATCTGTTCACCTACGGTGTACACCGGGTCGAGTGCGAGCAGGGGCTCCTGAAAAATCATCGAGGCGACTTTGCCACGAAAGTCCGAGAGTGTTCCTGACGACATCGCAACAACATCCTGGCCACCCACCAGAATCTGTCCTTCGAGCTTTGAACGCGAAGGATTGTGCAATCGTAAAATGGATCGTAGGGTGACGCTCTTTCCTGAGCCGGATTCTCCAATTAACGCAACGACTTCACCACGATTGACTTTCAGGTTCACACCCGACACAGCCTTGACGGGTTTTCTGCCGCCTGTAAAGGTGACGGATAGATTTCGAATATCGACAAAATTTTCTTCTACGCTCATGCTGCCTCCTGTTCCGAAAGCGGTGCAGCGCTATGACCACTGCGCACCACGTGCATCAGGCAAGCAACCCCAGTCCCTTGGGCATCGGTGACCAGTTTGGGCATTGTGGTTGAACAGACTGATTCGGCATGCACGCAACGGGTATGAAAGCGACAGCCTGAAGGTGGATTGATCGGGTTTGGTGGATCTCCGGACAGTGGAGGCTCTTCGGTACGATTGTCGGGATCCATCGATGGGACCGACGAGAGCAGCGCACGGGTATAAGGGTGCCGTGGAGATTCGAATAAGGTTTCGCAGTCGCCGATTTCAACAACCTGTCCTAAATACATCACCATGACGCGATCAGAAATATATCTCACCACATTTAGGTCATGACTGATAAATACATAGGTCAGCCCGAATTCTTCTTTTAGATCAAGCAGCAGATTCAGGACCTGGGCTTCGACGGACTTATCTAGTGCCGACACCGCCTCATCCAGAATAATCAGTCGTGGCTGTAATGCCAGCGCACGCGCAATATTGACGCGCTGTCTCTGGCCACCAGAAAGTTCATGGGGATAGCGTTCTGCAAACCTTCTTGGATCGAGACCGACGCGCGCGAGCAGGTCGCGTGCGCGGTCGATAGCTGCCTGCTTGTCCACGCCATGGACCTGCGGCGCAAAGGCCACAGAGTCTTCGATGGTCAAGCGTGGATTGAGCGAAGCATAGCTGTCCTGAAAAACCATCTGCGCCTGGCGACGAAACTCTTTCAGACTGAGTTCCTTGGATCCAACGGATTGCCCGTCAAAAATGATGTCGCCATGATCAGGGACCGTCAGATTCATGAGTAAGCGTGCGGTGGTCGATTTGCCACAACCGGATTCACCCACCACACCCAGTGTCTCGCCTTTGCGCACCGCAAAATCAATACCGTCTACTGCGCGCACAACACCGCTACTGCGCCCGAGGATGTCCTTAGGCAGTGCGAAGTGCTTGATCAGGTCCTGCACCATCAGCAGGGGCTGCGTGGGACCACCCACGTCAGCGTGTGCGTGTGGTGTTATATCCATGCTTTGAGTTGTATGCGTATTCATCAGTTCTTGATTTCCATCGCAGTGCGCAGACCATCAGACAGCAGATTGAATGCGATCGAGGTAATAAAAATCATCACGCCTGGCATGGCTGCGATCCAGGGCTGCACATAGATTGCCGTGCGTAGGGTGTTGAGCATCAGACCCCACTCTGGTTCTGGAGGTTTGACACCCAGGCCCAGGAAGCTCAGTCCCGAGGCCAGAATCATTGAGACGGCAATCAGGCTGGTTGCATAGACAAAGATAGGACCCAGAACATTGCCCAGGACATGAACACGCACAATCGTAAAGGCATTGGCACCCGAGGCACGGGCGGCATCCACAAAGTCGCGACTGCGAATCTGGGTGGTGACACTTTCCGAGACGCGGGCGATGGGTGGAATAAAAACAATCGTGAGTGAAATCAGAGAGTTGGTAATGCCTGCCCCCAGCACACCAGACAAGGCAATCGCCAGCAACACTGAAGGAAAGGCATAAAACACATCAATGGTTCGCATAATGAGCGTATTGACGGCTCCGCCCGCATAGCCGGCAATGATGCCAATGACCGACCCGATACAAAACGCCAGTACTACGGGCGTAATGCCCATGAACAGGGACAGTTTGGTGCCAACGATCAGGCGCGTGAGCATGTCACGTCCCAGTTCGTCTGTTCCGAGCCAGTGCCCCGGAAAACCAATTGGCTTGAGGCGCTTCATGATCGATGCTGCAAAGGGATCATGTGGGGCAAGCTGATTGCCGAAGATCGCCATCGCAAACAAGATCAGAATCACGATTGCGGCAAACACCGCGACCCGGTCACGCATAAAGCGTTGACTGACGTTTTGCCAGTAACCCGTCGATTTTTCAAAAACGACGGCTGGGACTTTAGCTGGATTAACAGCGATATTCATCATAAGAGTTGTCCTTTAGCCGCGTGCAATACGGGGATCAAGTAGCGTTTGAATCACGTCTACGATCAGGTTGAGGACGACAAAAAACATTGCAAGCACGAGAATCGTGCCTTGCAAGAGAGGCAGGTCGCGCTGGAAGATCGCGGCATTGAGCAGGAATCCTGTGCCAGGCCACGAAAACACAGTCTCAATGAGAATGGATCCACCCAGCAAATAGCCGAGTTGTAACCCCATTACGGCGAGCGCAGTGGGTGCAGCATTCTTGACGACATGCATAAAGATGCCAACGTTTGTCAGCCCTTTGGCCCGTAAGCCAACAATGAATTCCTGCGCCAGAATGTCGGCGACCAGCGCGCGTACTGTGCGGGCAATAATGCCCATTGGAATCACACTCATTGTGACGGCCGGCAGGATCAGGTGCTGCATGTGCTCCCAGTTCCAGTGCCAGTCAGCAGAGCCGCCAGGTCCCGCACCGCTCGGGGGCAGCCACATGAGCGTTGAACTGAAGATGATGACCAGCACCATGCCCAGCCAGTAATGCGGGACACTGACGCCCAGCACGGAGGTCAGGGACGCCGCTTTATCGATCCAGGAGTTCTGAAAGTAACCGGCAACAAAACCAAACAGACAGCCAAAAATAAAGCCAATCAGTGTTGCAAAGATTGCGAGCCGCAGGGTATTGGCGACAGCGGTCATCACCTCGGTCGAGACCGGACGACCCGAGGCAATGGATGTGCCCAGATCGCCTTGAAGGGCACGCATGACCCATCTGAAAAACTGTTCAGGATAAGGTTTGTTAAAGCCGTAGATCTCCATCAGACGGGCCTGAAGTTCTTGCGAAGCATCGGGGGGCAGGATGGAGACCAGCGGGTCGTCCGGTGCGAGATGCACAAGTGCAAAACAGACGAGTGCCACGCCCAGCATAATGGGCAGGGTATACAGAATTCTACGAAGCAAAAAACTCAACATGCCAGAGGATCTCGCTAAAAGTGAGACAGACAAACTGTAGCCAAGCTAGCAATCTGTTCAGAAATGAAAAAGGCAGGCTACGCCAGCATCGGCGCAGCCTGCCTGTCATGCATTACTCAATCGACATCGGTGCAATATCGATAAACCAGTTTTTAGGCTGAACAACACCTTTGACTTTCTTGCTCATGGCGCGAGGACCCACGTCATGGGCAATCCAGATGAAGGGTGCTTCTTCCACGATGCGGGTGTGGAGTTTTGCCAGCGCTGCATCTCGATCTTTATCATCAAATGTTGTGCGTGCCGTGGCAATCAGCTTGTCGAACTCATCGTTACCGAAGTAGCCCCAGTTGTTGGATACCGGAGGAAAGGTCTTTCTGCTGGTAAAACGTACCATACCAAAGAATGGATCCATAGCAGCAAAGCTGACGTTGGTTGCCGTCGCGCCGTTCGCCGAAGGATCTTTGGCACCTTTGCGCCAGTTGTTAAACAGTGTGTTCCATTCGATGACATCGAATTCCACATCGATGAAACACTGTTTGAGCGACTGTTGTACAAATTCGTTCATTGGCAAGGGCATCATCTGGCCAGAGCCGGATGCGGAGATCTGAACTTTTGTTTTCAGTGGTTTGGCTGCTGAATAACCGGCTTCGGTCATCAGTTTTTTTGCACCATCGACGTCATACTTGATATCAAAGGTTGGCGAGCCGAACCAAGGGTGTCCAGGTTCCATGGTGCCTTTGGGAACACCCATCAGACCACCGAGCAGTGTTTTGAGACCTTCGCGATCCACGCAAAGATTGGCCGCGTGGCGAACCCGCTTGTCGAGCCAGGGTGAGCCTTCGGCAAATGAAAGCTGCCAGGGCCAGACATGTGGCTGCTGGTTGCTATAGAGCTCAAACCCACGTTGTTTGATTTGTGGCAGAGCGTCTGGTGCGGGTGCTTCAATCCAGTCGACCTGTCCTGATAACAGGGCAGCAGTGCGGGCATTGGCCTCAGGAATCGGCAGTAAGACGACGCGATCGAGCTTAGGGACGCGTTTAGGATCCCAATAGGCCTTGTTCGCCACCATCTCGAGGCGTTCTCGTGGCACGAATTTTGACATTTTGAATGGGCCACTCCCTGATGCGTCGGATGCAAAGGCGGTCCAGGCTTGCTTGGCGCGCTCGGCAGGATCCGTCACGGTGGCGGGCACGGCTTTAAGTTTGGCTTCCCATTGTGTGGGGGAAGCAATAAACAGGTTGGTCAGGTTGATTGGGAGAAAAGCATCTGGTTCGCTGGTTGTCAGCTCAACAGTCATATCGTCAATTTTTTTGGCGCTACGCAGGGTAGGCATTCTCGAGGCTGTCACACCAACTTGGGATGGATCAAACTGTGGGGCATCTTTGTCGAGTACTTTTTGGACGTTCCAGACGATTGCATCAGCGTTGACATCTGAACCATCATGAAACTTGACGCCGGGCCGTAGTTTAAAAATCCACTTTGTTTTGTCATTCGCATCAGCCGCCCACGAGGTCGCAAGACCTGGAATCACAACACTGGCGACATCCGCTTTGGACAAATCCCATTGCGTGAGTGCGTCATACATGGGAATGCCCGTGAACCGATTGCCCTCAAAGCCCTGATCTGGCTGACCCAGTGTGCGCGGAATATCTGCGGCCGTCATACCAATCCGCAGTACCTTTTCCTGAGCCGATGCAGGAAGTGCAGCACCCAGTGCAATCGCGGCGTACAGTACGGAAAGAGCCAGAGGTTTGGACACCAGGCGGGAAATCGACTTATGCTGTTTCATGTGTTCTCCAACGATTTGGATAGAGGTAAGTAGTAAAAAATTAAGACAAACAATCATCAATGCATTTTGATGAGAATTGCAATGAGCGTTAACTTGATAGACTTGCAAGCAAGTAACATGCCATCGATTTACCGCACAATCACACCAATATCTAGCATTGCTATCATCCGAGGCACCAACCCTGAGCGAATGCGACATTTTGGGGCATTTTTATCCTGGCGTTATAACAAATTAGTACCAAAATTTAACAATTGAACCTTAACAAGTTATTTACGCAGAAACAGATGAAATTACTCCGTATTAACCCTAGTTCCACTATCGTGCGTTTTTTAAGAGGCTGCTGCGTTCAGGAACTCGACGCATGACGCGCGCGCAAGCACTGCTTTCTGTCCATTGCGTGGCACTCTTGTTTGGGTTATGTGGCATTTTGGGTGCGCTCATCCAGGCGGATGCGAGCGTGATCACCTGGGGGCGGGCGATATGTGCCGTGCTGGTGTTGAGCGTGGCAAGTCGTTTTGGCTCCGCAACGGGTGGTCCCGGTTTGTTCAGGCACGGTAAATGGTTTCCCCTCATCTGCTCAGGCATCATGCTTGCGATTCACTGGGTAACTTTTTTTGTTTCCGTCAAAGTGGGCGGGATCGCGGTAGCAACGTTGGGTTTTGCCAGTTTTCCTGCGTGCATTACCTTGATCGAGTGGGGTGTTTTACGTGAGCGAGTCAGCCGTGCAGAGTGGCTGAGACTGATTTGCGTCACCCTTGGTCTGATTCTGGTGACCCCATCCTTCAATTTGTCAGATAGTGGGACTGCGGGCTTGCTGTGGGGCTTGCTGTCTGGCGCCACCTTTGGGGTATTGGCCGTCCTCAATCGCCGCTACCTTTCGGGTGTGGATGCATTTCATGTAGCAGGTCTTCAGAATCTGATTGTCTGCCTGTTGCTCAGTCCATGGGCACTCACACAATTGCCTTCGGTGAGTCTGGGGAGCTGGGGCTGGATTCTGATTCTGGGAGTTGCCTGCACGGGGCTTGCGCACTTGCTCTTTGTTGCGAGTCTGCGCAGACTTCACGCCAGGACTGCTGGACTGGTTGTTGCACTCGAGCCAGTCTATGCAATTGTGTTTGCCTGGGTACTTTTTTCACAGGTGCCTAGTTTGCGAACAATCATCGGCGGGGCGATCATGATGGCCGCGATTCTGAGCGCAAGTATCGCAATCCAAAAAGGTAAGTAATCCTTTTTTTAAAAGACCTGCGCACTGTCTCGATGAAAGTTATGATGAGGGTGCTATCCACATACAAATTTGCGCATGACTTCTACAGAAAACCTAACCGACCCGAGCGCTTCTGCGCACAATGCTAACGCACGTAACCTGCAGCGCGCGCTGATCAGTTGCGTGGTGCCGGCTTATAACGAGCATGACAATCTGGGCCTCTTGTTGCCTCGGCTCCAGTCGGTGCTCTCTGGGCTTGGTGCGCAGTGGGAGGTGATTGTGGTTGATGACGGCAGTCGCGACGCTACATCACTATTGATGGCTGCCTGGACGCGTCAGCCAGGCTTTCGCTACGTACAGCTTTCGCGAAATTTCGGTAAAGAACCTGCGATCACGGCTGGACTGGAGGCCGCGCAGGGCGATGCAGTCATTATCCTGGATGCAGACTTGCAGCACCCGCCAGACTTGCTGCCCACGATGCTTGCCCGCTGGGAGCAGGGTGTGGATATGGTCTATGCCGTGCGCCAAAACCGTGACGATGAGAGTTTGGGTAAACGATGGGGGACGCATCTCTTTTACTCTCTGCTCGGGGGCTCACGTGGCGTGCATGTCCCACCGCATGCAGGAGATTTCCGGTTAATGGATCGAACTGTCGTCGCCGCACTTTTGCAGTTGCCTGAGCGTAACCGCTTTATGAAAGGGCTCTACGCCTGGGTTGGCTTTCATTCCGAGTCCATCACTTATATGCCTGACTCCAGGCAGCACGGAGAAAGTCATTTCAATGGTTTGCGGCTCTTGAGGCTGGCGCTCGCGGGTCTGACGGCCTTTACAACCTGGCCCTTACGTGCAGTCAGTCTGATCGGCTTCGCAATTTCGTTCTGCTCGTTTGCGTATGGGCTCTATATCGTTTGCGAATATCTGTTGTTTCGCAATCCAGTCAATGGCTGGCCAACGATCGTCACCATTTTGCTGTTTTTTTCGGGTATCAATTTGATTTCGCTTGGGATTGTTGGCGAATACATTGCGCGCATTTTTGATGAGGTCAAGGGCAGGCCCCTCTATATCGTCCGACAGGCAACAGGTCAGGCTTGCCGGCATGAGGATCCTTGAGATGCAGCAGATCATGCTGTGTGCCGATGATTTTGGAATTGAGTCAGGAGTCGATGAGGCAATTGTCGAGCTCGCTCGTCACCACAGACTGAGCGCGACGAGTTGTCTGACGATGGCTCCTGGTTTTGCACTGCGAGCCTCATGGCTCAAAGACCTACCGATCGATCTAGGCTTGCACCTGAACTTTACCGAATCTCTGGGCGATCAAGGCTTATATATGCCCTTGCAACGGTTGATCATGCAAGCCTATTCAAGACGCTTGGCACCCGAGGTGATTCGCAGACAGATTGAGCAGCAACTTGATTCGTTTGAGGAGCAACTTGGACAGGCCCCAGCATTTGTTGATGGGCATTTACATGTTCATCAACTCCCTGTGATCCGTTCCCAGCTGATACGCGTACTTAAGCAACGCTACCCGCGCACGATGCCCTGGTTGCGCGATACACGGCCTGGCGCACTGTCCAATGCCTTGCCTTTCATGCAGCGTGTCAAAGCGCATGTAATCGGTGCACTGGGGGCGGCTCAGCTTTCAAAGGCAGCGGGATATATTGACTCAGGAACGAATACTGGTTTTTTTGGGGCCTACGATTTTTCACATCCCCATCCGCCTTATGTGGTCATGCTCGATGCCTGGCTGAGCCAGATCAGGCAGGGGGCGCTGATCATGACGCATCCCGCCAAGTACATTTCAAAAGAGGATGCTTTCGGCCAGGATCGTGTAGAGGAATTCCGGGTACTTGAGAGCGACGTGTTTGCCGCGCTGCTGGAGCAGTATCAGCTTAGAGTGTGCAGGTTTGCTGAATTGAACGCTAGATCTTGAGTTCAGTCACGCATGGCTGGATCCTGAGTTCAGTCATGCATGCCTAATCATTCCGCAGCATCGCTACCCGGGATAATTGACCGCTTCGCCTCGGTGATGAGATCTTCTTTGCCATAGAATTTGACACCCAACGTGATGCGATCACGGCCCTGCGTACGACGGTGCCGGTTGGTGTCTCGCAGGGAATACACACACCCGCAATATTCCTGTTGATAGAATTCTTCGCGTTTGCTGATCTCGATCATCCGCGCCGAACCGCCGTGTTTGCGCCAGTTATATGTCCAGTAGATCATGGCGTCGTAACGCGCCGCAGCCCGCTCGCCACTTCCATTGATCTGGTTCATATCTTTCCAACGCGAAATCCCCAACGAGCTGGTAATCGTATCAAAACCATGTTCAGAGGCATACAGCGCTGTGCGCTCAAAGCGCATATCAAAGCATTGCGTGCAGCGCTCGCCTCGCTCAGGTTCGTTCTCCAGACCTTTGATCCGGTCAAACCAGTTATCGACGTCATAATCTGCGTCGATAAACTCAATCCCATGCGTTTCTGCGAACCGGATATTCTCGTTTTTCCGGATTTCGTATTCTTTCACCGGATGAATATTCGGATTATAAAAAAAGATCGAATAATCAATGCCTGCTGCGAGCATGGCTTCCATGACTTCGCCCGAACAGGGCGCACAACAGGAATGCAGCAGAACTTTTGATCTGCCTTCGGGTAGGGAAAGACTTGGGCGCAGTGCGTCAGGCATGATGAGAGAATAAAATCGTAATTGAACGTACAGTGAATAGGTTTCCCATTTTAATACGTGCCGGCCCAGTATTAAGAAGCGACCCCCAGCACAGCATCCCAGAGCTCTCTGACTGCCATGCGCTCCTCTAAAAGCTCTTTTGGATTGACCCGTGCATACTCCGCCCCCTGAAGTCTGAGTGCATGCTGACGGCGACGCAAACTGCGATAGGCATCACCCGCACGGCGTGCCAGTTCGGGATGTATCAGCCCAGCCTGACCCGCCAGACGCAGTAAGGCGATATTGCCCAGGTTCTGGCTTAATTCGGGGTGAAAGGGCGCATGCAGCAAGACAAGATATTGGGTCACAAACTCGAGATCAATCATTCCGCCCGAATCTTGTTTGAGGTCAAAATTTGCACTTGAGTTCGGATGCCCAGCGGTCATTTTTTTGCGCATTGCACGCACTTCTTCGGCAAGTTTGACTGGATCGGGCCGAACAGACAGCACTTTCAGTCTGATCTGCTCAAACTTTTCTCCGACAGCTAAATCTCCCGCTGCAAAACGGGCCCGCGTCAAGGCCTGGTGTTCCCAGAGCCATGCTTTGTTGAGCTGATAGCTTTCAAACGCCTGTAGGGAGACAGCAATTAGTCCCGCATCGCCGTCCGGTCGCAACCGTAAATCAATCTCATAAAGTCTGCCCGAAGACGTCATCGTCGACATCCAGGAGGTTATGCGTTGTGCAAGCTTTGTGTAGAGTTCGGCCGCATCTTCGCGGGGATCGTCATATACAAACACCAGATCAAGATCCGAGGAGTAGCTCAACTCTTTGCCGCCCAGGCGCCCGTAGGCAATGATTGCAAAGCGCGGCTTGCACAGCCCACCTGTTGCATCAGGCTTTGCCACCAGTGGCCAGACCCGTTCCAGTGTCTCGTTGAGCAGCATATCCGCGAGAGCGGAGAGCTGGTCAGCAAGCTTTTCAACAGTCAGTATGCCTTCCAAGTCCTGCGCCAGTAATTGAAAGCTGATCTGGCGCTGAGTGTCGCGCATCAGGTTCATTTGCTGTTCGATATCTGGCGTGCCATCTGATAGCAAACATGCATCGAGATCCGCATGCATTGTCTCGCCCAGATGCGCAAAGTTCAGTGGCTCCATCAGTGCATGCCAGGCAATCAAACTATCGAGCACCACGGGATGCTGGATGAGATAAAGTGCAGCCCAGGGGCTCGCCGCCATCATGCGTGCAATGCGACCCATGGTCTCAGGGTATTCAGCAAGCAGTGCGATATAGGCACTGCGTTGTGCGATGGCTTCCAGCAAATCCAGAATCCTGAGTGCAGCGACCATCGGCGCTGAGGTTTGAAGCGAAGCACGTAAGGCAATTGGCAAGATAATATCGATACGATTTCGGCTATTCGTTGGGAGACTCCGAATTCTATGGCTCTCAAGAAAAGTCTCAACGCGCCGGGTCAGTTCTTTGGCGTCTTCGGTGAACAGCGCAATAATTATTTCTAAGGGCGAGATCCCGTTCTCCGGGTCTGTTGCGTGGATTTCAGACCCGGGTATTTGACCCGCTTGGCGATGAGCCAAATACTGATTAGCATCATTTTTTTCTTCATCAATACCTGCTAGTCTGAAGGCATTACGAAAAGTTTCGGCTACAAATTTTCGATGTGTGCTGAGGGTCTGTTCGAATAGTTCTGGAGTCATCCCCAACGCTGTTGCCAGTCCCACCCTGCGCGTACTGTCGGCAGGGAGCATATGCGTCTGCGCATCATCAAAATACTGTAAGGCGTGCTCGGTTTTTCTTAAAAAACAGTAGGCATCTGTCAATTGCGTACACATCGACTCATCGATAAGTCCAGCCCGATACTGTGCAAGTAGGGCGTCAAGCAGCCCGCGCTGCTGCAGGCCGGGCATGCGTCCACCGCGAATCAGTTGCGATAGTTGGACGACAAACTCAATTTCCCGTATGCCCCCATCACCTAATTTAATATTGTTTTGCGTGTCCAGCCCGGGCCTGGCGAGTGCACGACGCTGCCAGTCTTGCCTGATCCGTTCGCGTAAGACGCGTAATGCCTGTAACGCATCAAAGTCAAAATATTTTCGATAAACAAAAGGTACCCGTAAGCTTTCGACCGTTTGCAGGGCTTGGGTCGAGTCGCTTTCGGCAAAGGCTCTTGCCGGAATGATTCTGGCTTTGAGCCAGGCATAGCGCTCCCATTCTCGTCCCTGGGTAAAGAGATATTGTTCAAAGGCATCCAGGCTCCATGCCAGAGGGCCAGAGTCCCCGTCGGGGCGTAATCTGAGGTCAGTACGAAATACCTGGCCATCTCCATCGGGTTCAGACAGGACTGGCATCATGCGTTGGGTCAGTTTTGCATAAAACTCGTGATGACTGATTGGACGTGGGCCTTCGGTTTCGCCTTCCTGGTCATACAGCATGATCAGGTCGATATCCGAGGAAACATTTAATTCCCGGCCACCTAGTTTGCCCATTCCAACAATAATCATTTCTTGTGGGCGACCTGTTGTCGCCTCGCGCGGGGTACCGTGCACACTGACAAGTTCCGCCATGACACTGCGATAGGCTTGTTCAACGCATAAGTCAGCCAAACTGCTCATGGCCGTGACCACTTCGTCCAGCGTTGCCAGTCCCGCAAGGTCACGCACCATGGCAAGGAAAAATGTACGTTTCCTTAGCTGCCGCAACACTTTTTTACATTGCGTGAATTCAAGGGTGCAATGCTCGGGTGACTGCCCGGCAAGTTCCTCAAACCACAGACCGATGCGTTGCGGTGACATGACCGACTGACTGGCTTGTTCCAGCCAGCAACCAAATTCAGGATTGCCCTGAAGCAGCCGCTGAAGTGTGCCAGACCAGGCAAGTGCATGTGTGAGGTGGTTTTCGGTCATTTCCAGTGGCAAACTCTAAGACAGGTGAACAGGATTGGGTTATAAGTTTAAACAGTACCTGAGAGAATGCTCGCAATAGTGGGTATTTGCTCAAATTTTCAGACTTTTTTAAGACGATTACGGTTTTGCACTTGTTCAAAAAATCACTGCGCTTGCTTTTGCTTGCTGCCTTATTCTTCTATATCGCGGCAGCGGCCACCATGTTGACCGTACGTTATCTCGTATTGCCACAAATAAATGTGTGGCGACCGATGCTTGAACAACGATTGTCTCAGGAGCTCGGATCTTCGGTCGTGATCGGGCAGATCTCTGCAAACTGGTCTGGCTTGAATCCAACCCTGGCGATTACGGATCTGAATGTTGCAACGCCAGAGGGATTGACGCTGCTGAGCATCCCTCAAGCCTTTGCGGTAGTCTCCTGGCGGAGTGTTTTTGCGCTCGACGTGCGATTCAAATTGCTTGAGATTAGTGGCATCGATGTGACTGCAGAACGATTGCCAGATGGTAATCTCAAGATTGCAGGCTATCAGATTGACTCAAGTCATCCCACCAGTCTGAGGCTTAATACTGACACACTTGCCGTGCGCTGGTTACTGGGTCAGGGGAAAATCCTTGTTCATGATTCAACCGTGCGCTGGGTGGATTCGCAACGAGGAGCTCCCGAGCTCAAACTGACGAATGTCGACGTTGCCTTGACCAATGGCTTGTTTAGCCATAACTTCCTGATTCGTGCATCAGCACCCAACAATATCGCCAAAAGTGTTGAGTTAATTATTCGCTCGAATCAGATACTCAGCCGTTTGGGGACAAATGCTGCCAGACAGGCAGAGGTGTTCCTTGAGGTGGAGGATGTCGCCCCCCAGGCGTTGACACCCTGGATTGATTTGCCGGTCCTGAAAGGGCGCTATGCCGCCCGAGCCTGGGTCGATATTCAGCAAGGCGCCTTTGGGATGGCCGAGGTTCAACTCTCGGGTGCAAAGGTCGGGTTGCCGGTTACCCCGGATGCCGCAGGAATGTTTGCCGAACATGCGCAAGTTCATGTGACTGGTTTGCTTGGCGACATGCTCCCCACGCTGCATGCAGATGTTTTGCCCACGAGTGCAAATTCGACTCCATTGAATATCCATGCTGCGCTCTCGGGAGCCGCACTGGACAGCACCTTGTTCGAACCCACCTTCCTGCCTCTTGGTGCGTTAGAGCTCGATATGCAATTAAAACTTGCCAGCACAACCAACACATCCAACTCAACCAACTCAACCAACACAGTTGTACCTTCGCGTTCTGATACTGCTCCAGCTATTGCTTCAGCACATATTTCAAATCTGACGATCACTCACCCTGATATCGCGCTGACTTGGCAAGGCGATTGGCATGCCGGCGGGGAGTCAGCCGCTGGGATCGCTGACATGAAGGGCACAATTTCGAGTCTGGCAGCTCCCCAACTCTATCGATACTTGTCCACTGCGACCAATCATGAGGCACGTAACTGGTTGCGTGATGCCCTGGTGCAAGGTGAGTTCAGTCAGGTGGCGGTCACACTGCGGGGTGATTTATTTCATTTCCCTTTTAACTTGCCCAACGAAACGGGGGTGTTTCGCGTACAAGGTGCCTTTAATCACTTATCCCTTGATTACGCACCTGTTCGTAAAGACGAAGCCGGATGGCCCGCACTTGTCGATGCTCAGGGCATGATTGTGATTGATAAGTTGTCGCTGCAAATGCAATCAAAAGTCAGTAATTTGGTTGATGTTGACGGGGCGCTGATTCATGTGCAAGATCTGAATGCCCGTATCGCTGACATGAGCCTTCATCCTGACTTGGCGATTGACATGACGTTGCATGGTGAGGCAAAAAACTTCCTCAAGGCCATGCGTGAGTCTCCCGTCAATGAGCGCACAGGACAGTTTTTCAATACCCTGGAGGCGACAGATTTTTTTCAAGTACCAGTTTCAATCCGCGCTGATCTCAACGACATGCAGGCATTGCAGGCAAAAGGTCAGGTGAACTTTGCAGGAAATAATGTGGTGTGGGGTAAGGATTTGCCCGGCCTTGAGCATGTAGAGGGCAGTCTGGGCTTTGCAAATGGCGCATTGCAATTTGATCAACTTAAAGCAAAATTCCTTGGAGAACCTCTCGTCATTCAGGGCTCACTGGGTGATCCCGCTTCAAAGGGACTGACAATCGATGGGACACTTTCGATTGCATCTCTGGGACCTCTGACGAAGTCTCCAGCGCTTCTTGCCGTGGACGGTCGAACAAAGTTTAGTGCACAGATTAATCATAATAAAGAGGGGGTTGACGTCCAGATATCCTCCACGCTCGAAGGCATCTCTATTGCTTTACCTGCACCAGTAGGGAAGCCTGCGCTACAGAAATCTTCCCTTACTTTCAAATGGTCCAGTACCAAACAACGTAAGGAGTATCGCCATTCAGCCTCCTTTAATCTGGGCGATCTCATCACGGGTAAATTAGAGCGTCAACCCGAAAAGCGTAGCACCTCCTTCTTTACGCAAGCAGCAATCGGGATGGGTACGGCCCTGGAGCTACCTGCTACAGGTATGACAATAGATTTAGTGCTTGCCGAAGTTGACTGGAAAGACTGGAAACAGCTCTCCGAGCAAGTTTCCCAAGATCCCCGTCGCGCGGCAAAACCAGCTCAGGCCTTGCTCCCTCAGTTAACGCGTATTTCTTTGCGCACACCACGACTCATTTTTGATGACCTGACTTTTTCTGATCTGAATCTGGCGATTCAACAAGCCGAAAAGGGTAGCTGGACAGCAAAGATGGATTCTAAGGAAACTGAAGGGCGTATTGCCTGGCAAGAGTCCTCAGGTGCCATCGCAGGGCGCGTAGCGGCTCAGTTTTCCAAGCTTGAACTTGGTCAGCCCATCGCAGACTCAGATGCCCCGCCTAAAATCGAAAATATCAATGAAAAGCAGTGGTCCGATATTCCTGCTGTTGATCTGCGCATTGATGACTTCACCCTTTTTGGCAGTCGCTTGGGTGCGCTGCATCTCAATGGTGACAATATCGAACGTGGAGATCACTGGAATATCAAGAGTCTTGAGCTTAAGAATCCTCATGCCACATTATCGGCGACTGGAGAGTGGAGACTAAAGGGCGATCAGCGGGGTGTGCAGCTCAAGGCGGATCTCGCCGTGACAGATCTTGGCAAATTAACAACCTACATGGGCTATCCAGATAAAGTCCGAGAGGGCTCTGGTGACATCAAAGCTGAAGTAGACTGGAAGAACTTCCCCTGGGTGTTCTCCTACGAAGGTATGTCAGGTACCGCCAACGTCGAACTAAAGGAAGGCGTGTTTGAACATGTCAACTCACGCAGTGCCAGGTTGCTTGAGCTGTTGTCGCTTCAGTCACTGCAGCGGATCCTGAGCTTTAATTTCCGACCGAGCAATGAATTCAAGGATGGCTTTCCCTTTAACTCTGTAGACGGTAGTTTCACCATTACGCGCGGAGTCGCTGCAACAAAAGACCTCACGATCGCAAGTCCTGTCGCTTCAATTTTGTTGGTAGGTAACTCAGATTTAACCAATAAAACCTGGAATATGGATGCCGACGTCAAGCCCAGGTTTGATATGAGTGGTACTGCGGTCGCAACAGGGTTTGTTGTTAACCCACTGGTGGGGCTGAGTGCGCTTGTGACACAGTTTTTGTTGCGTAATCCGATTGAGCGTGCGATGACGGCTAAATATCAGGTAAGAGGTCCCTGGGATGATCCGACTTTGATTCCATTGGAAATCACGCAGCCCACGCCCAGCGGTATCACAAGGAACCCCGGACCCGGAAACTAAATCCGGGCCTTAGGGAATTTCTATGGGTTGATGATTCAACCCATAGAATTATTTTTTCATCATGTCAAAAAACTCAGCGTTATTTTTGGTTGCACGCATCTTGTCCAGGATGAATTCCATCGATTGAACTTCATCCATGTCATGAATGAATTTGCGCAGCACCCAGACTTTTTGCAAGAGATCAGGTTTGATCAGCAACTCTTCACGACGCGTGCCGGACTTGTTGAGGTTGATCGCAGGGTAGACGCGTTTTTCAGCCAGGCGACGCTCGAGATGAATCTCGGAGTTACCCGTACCCTTGAACTCTTCGTAGATCACTTCATCCATGCGGCTACCCGTTTCAATCAGGGCCGTACCGATAATGGTAAGTGAGCCGCCTTCTTCGAGGTTGCGCGCCGCACCAAAAAAGCGTTTAGGACGTTGCAGGGCGTTTGCATCGACACCACCGGTCAGTACCTTGCCAGAGGCGGGAACAACGGTGTTGTAGGCTCGTGCGAGACGTGTGATCGAATCCAGCAGAATCACGACATCCTTTTTCATTTCGACCAGACGCTTTGCGCGTTCAATCACCATTTCAGCAACTTGAACGTGGCGTGTTGCGGGCTCATCGAAGGTCGAGGCGACCACTTCACCGCGCACAGTACGTTGCATTTCGGTGACTTCTTCCGGACGCTCATCAACTAGCATCACAATCATGACCGCATCAGGGAAATTGGTCGTGATGGCATGCGCAATGTGCTGCATCATCACGGTTTTACCGGATTTAGGGCTGGCAACGATCAAGCCACGCTGGCCTTTGCCGATGGGGGCAAAGATATCCAGAATACGACCTGTCAGATTTTCTTCACTCTTGATGTCA
>Ga0364921_10255_pt1 | contig 17856 bp, 13 predicted proteins | sample ExccelJu500001D3_2_FD_206956 | JGI IMG/M metagenome (GOLD analysis project Ga0364921, IMG submission 206956) | Enriched cells from Trout Bog Lake Hypolimnion, Wisconsin, USA - BchlTB.June20.5000.01.D3 | ecosystem: Environmental > Aquatic > Freshwater > Lake > Hypolimnion/Profundal zone | place...
TATTAAGTGTATTCTCTAATTTTTCCAGTTGTAACAAGATGTCCTTATTTGTTAACAATAATTCACGCATTCTGCTAAAGATTCTGATGATCTGAATATTTACTGCAATGGCTCTCTTACTATTTAATACACCCGAAAGCATGGCGGCCCCTGTTCGGTAAATGCCATTGGGGCATAGCGCAAGCCGCCCCAACTTGAGGACGCAAATTGCGACCTCAAGTTTTCGAATTCATCCTCACTTAATTCAAACATAAAGTCTTCAGGAAATCTATTACTGTTTCTTCTAACGGTTTCTTTTAATCTTTTGGTTTCTACCTAATATAGTTCTGCAAGGTCTTTATCCAACATTATTTTCATTCCACGGATCAAATAAATTTTATTCATTACAACTTCATCCGGCAGCAACAGGATTGGTGCAAGTTTAGGCATAAAAACATTTTTACTGGTTCGATAATGAGTTTGACTTTGATTGAAATAAAATCAGGTTGGGAGAGAAAATGCAATACATAAAGATAATTATTTATCCAAATACCTGCGTTTCACCCATTCATAAAAACAAAATTGTATTTTGCTATTGCTTCTATAGATTTATAGCACCAAAATAAACCCGTCATGAGAAAATTAGTTTTCCTTTTATGCATTGCCTCCGGCATTGCTGCTTCCGCACAACAATTAACCGTTGAGAAGATCATGAGAGATGCCAAATGGATCGGCACTTCTCCTTCGAATATTTCATGGAGTTGGGACAGCAAGTCCGTTTTCTTTAACTGGAACCCCGATAAAAATGTTTCTGATTCATTTTATATCTATTCACTCAACAGTAAAGAGCCGGTAAAATTAAAATACAATGAAGCGCAATTATTGAGTGCCATCAATAACGGTGTTTATAACAGTAGCTATTCGCAGATCGTTTATACATACAAAGGCGACCTATTCTTATTGGATATCAAATCAGCCAAAACTACGCGCATCACACAAACGGAAGAACAGGAATCAAATCCTAAATTCATCATGAAAGATGAGTGGATCAGTTTTAGTCGCAATCAGAATTTATATGCATGGAACAGTAAAACAGGATTCACGCAACAGCTCACCAATTTTGCCAAGGGTGCCGAAGCCCCTGCTGCAGCTGCATTTGGAGGGGGTGCTGGCGGTAATCGTGGCGGAGGTGGTGGCGGTGGCGCAAGAGGGGGTGCTGCTGCCGGTCCTGCAGCAACAGCTGCTAATCCACAGGAACAATGGTTACAACAAAACCAATTGCGCACTTCGGATGTAGTTAAACTCAGAAAAAGCAAGAAAGATCAGCGTGATGCATTCTTAAAATCAGTGAAAGAAGCGGATACCTTAAAGACCATCAATATTGCTGACAAAACATTACAAGGTTTGCAGGTTAGTCCGGATGGAAGAATTGTGACTTATCGTTTATTTACAGCAGCTACTAATGCAAAGATCACTGCTGTTCCTGATTATGTTACTGAAAGTGGTTTCACTTCCGAAATTCCCAACAGAACTAAAGTAGGAGCACCCGCAGGGAAATATGAATTCTATGTGTATGATAAATTAAGGGATACCGTATTGACCATTCTTACAGATTCTATTCCGGGTATCACCGATCAACCCGATTATACAAAAGATTATCCGCAGAAATATGCGAACAAAAAAGCGAGTGCCCGTCCGGTAATGATCAACAATATTCTCTGGAATGAAAGCGGCACCGCCGCTATTGCTGATATCCGTTCGCAGGATTATAAAGACAGATGGATCATGCAGCTCGATGCCGCAACGGCCAAACTGAAATTACTGGACCGTCAGCATGATGATGCATGGATCGGCGGACCGGGAACCAGTGGTTTTGGGGTTAGCATCAAATGGATCAATGATGCCGTTTTCTATTTTCAAAGTGAAGCAACTGGTTATTCTCATCTCTATACCTATAATATCAGCACAGGAACTAAGACTCAACTCACCCAAGGAAAATATGAAGTGCAGGATGTGGTGCTGAGCAAATCAAAACAGGCATTTTATTTATTGACGAATGAAGAACACCCCGGCAAACAAAACTGGTATAAGATAAAGATCGACGGAACAGGAAAAGAAAAGATAACCTCCATGACGGGTGGTTATGAAGTAGCTGTTTCACCTGATGAAAAAAATATCGCCTACCGTTATTCCTTCATTACCAAACCTTGGGAATTATTCGTGCAGGAAAATGTTGCCAATAAAAAACCGGTACAGGTGACCAATAAAGCAATGAGTGATGAATTCAAATCCTATGCCTGGAGAGAAAATAAAATTTTCACATTCACAGCAAGAGACGGTCAGCCCGTATATGCAAGATTGCATGAACCCAAACCCGGAACAAAAAATAATGCTGCCGTGATCTTTGTACATGGGGCAGGTTATTTACAGAATGTGCATTATTGGTGGAGTCAGTATTTCAGGGAATACATGTTCAATAATTTACTGGCCGATAAAGGTTATACCGTTATTGATATTGACTACCGCGCCAGCAGTGGTTATGGCAGAGACTGGAGAACAGGCATCTATCGTTTCATGGGTGGAAAAGATATGGATGATGAAGTAGATGCTGCCAGATATTTGGTAAAAGAATTGGGTATTGATTCAGCTCGCATCGGTATGTATGGTGGAAGCTATGGTGGGTTCATGACATTAATGACCATGTTCACTGCACCTGATATCATCAAGGCGGGTGCTGCATTGCGGCCTGTTACCGATTGGGCACATTATAATCATGGTTATACTGCCAGCATTTTAAATGAGCCTTTTAATGATAGTATCGCTTATGCAAGATCATCGCCTATCAATTTTGCAGGCGGACTGAAAAATCATTTATTGATCTGTCACGGTATGGTGGATGTAAACGTGAATTTTCAGGATGCGGTTCGTTTGAATCAAAGACTCATTGAACTGGGTAAAGACAATTGGGAGATCGCGATCTATCCGGTAGAAGATCATGGTTTTGTAGAGCCCAGCAGTTGGACCGATGAATACAAGAGGATCTTAAAATTATTCGACACCTGGTTATTGAAATAATGATCAAAAAAATGCTTTACTAGATGATGCCACCCATCACAAGTGCTAATGCATTACAAACCATTGGCAATACGCCATTGGTGAAACTATCTAAAATAGTTCCTGCGAATTGTGCGGATATATATGTGAAGCTGGAATATTTTAATCCGACCGGATCGTATAAAGACCGGATGGCATTATCCATTGTGGAAGAAGCAGAACGTCGCGGCGATATCAAACCCGGCGGCACATTGGTAGAATATACTGGCGGTAGTACCGGATCGTCCTTGGCATTTGTTTGTGCTGTAAAGGGCTATCATTTAAAAGCCATCTCCTCCGACGCTTTTGCAAAAGAAAAATTACAGACCATTCAATTATTCGGGGCAGATATAGAGATCATTGAAAGTGAGGGCGGAAAAATAACACCCTCTCTTTTTACAAAAATGGATGCGCGTGTTCAGCAACTGATCCAAGAGAAAGGATATTACTGGACACGGCAGTTTTTAAATGCAGATGCAGAATTGGGTTATGCAAATTTGGGTAAAGAGATCATTCAGCAATTAAATAAGCCCATAGCAGTTTTTTGTGCAGGCGTTGGAACCGGTGGTATGTTTTGCGGTGCATCGCAGGAATTGAAAAAAGCATATCCGCAAATAAAATTAATTGCACTGGAACCGGCATCTGCCCCATTATTATCTACGGGCATCAAGGGATCCCATCGTGTAGAAGGGATCGGCACCGGCATCATTCCTCCCTTACTCAAACCCGATTCTTATGATGAAGTGCGCGCCATTGAAGAAACAAAAGCAAGAGCAACCGCAAGGGCATTGGCAAGTACAGAAGGAATATTTGCAGGCACATCCAGCGGATTGAATATTTATGCGGCCATTGAAATTGGTAACCAATTAGGACCCGGGCATACTGTGGTTACAGTGGCCTGCGATTCGGGAATGAAATATTTAGCGGGTGATCTGTATGCATAAGGTTTCACACAACGCGGCTAAGGTTACAAAGCAACAAAGGGTTTATTACATGCCTAAAATAACTTGGTGAACTTTGTATCCTTTGTTTCTTTGTGTGAAATAAAAAAGCCGCTTCAAAATTGAAGCAGCTCTTTTATAACTTAAAACTTATCACATACAACTCCTACCGATTCATACTTGATAAGAACTCTTCATTGTCTTTTGTTCCGCGCATGCGTTTCAGTAATTCATTCATCGCTTCTTCCGTATTCATGTCATTGATGTACAGACGCAGAATATTCATACGTTGCAATACATCGGGCGACAGCAACAGGTCATCACGTCTTGTTGAAGAACCAACTAAATCGATAGCAGGGAATATTCTTCTGTTCGCTAATCTTCTGTCCAGCACCAACTCCATATTACCGGTTCCTTTGAATTCTTCAAAGATCACTTCATCCATCTTACTTCCTGTTTCGATCAATGCAGTTGCGAGGATTGTCAATGATCCGCCAAATTCTATTTTTCTCGCAGCACCAAAGAATTGTTTTGGTTTCTGCATGGCATTTGCTTCCACACCACCACTCAATACTTTACCGCTGGAAGGGGCAACCGTATTATGGGCACGTGCCAAACGAGTGATAGAATCTAAAAGTATTACTACATCATGTCCGCACTCTACCAAACGTTTTGCTTTTTGTAAAGCAATGGTAGAAACCTTCACGTGTTTTTCTGCAGGCTCATCAAATGTAGAAGCGATCACTTCCGCTTTTACACTGCGTTCCATATCGGTAACTTCTTCCGGACGTTCATCCACCAACACTACCATCAAATAACATTCGGGGTGATTGGCAGCAATGGCATTGGCCACTTCTTTCAATAAGACCGTTTTACCTACTTTCGGCTGCGCAACGATCAATCCTCGTTGCCCTTTACCGATCGGTGTAAAAATATCGATGATACGAGTACTGTAATTAGTAGGAGAAGTAAATAAATTCAATTTCTCGAATGGAAATAAAGGTGTCAGATAATCGAAAGGTACACGGTCACGCACTTCATCGGGGCGTTTACCATTGATCGCATCCACTTTCAATAAAGCAAAATATTTTTCGCCTTCTTTCGGAGGTCGAACATATCCCGATACGGTATCCCCTGTTTTTAATCCGAATAATTTTATTTGTGAAGGAGAAACATATACATCATCCGGAGAACTCAAATAATTATAATCGGAAGAACGTAAGAAACCATACCCATCGGGCATCATTTCCAATACACCTTCACCGGAGATCACGCCATCAAATTCAATATTGAATGCGGGTTCGCGGCGATGATTTTGACGTGGTTGTTGTTGTGTTGTCTCCTGAGCAGTTCCGTTCACATTTTCATTTCCATTCTCATTATTCGAAGGTTCTTCGGCAGTTGCTTCATTTCCGTTCGCGTCCTGAGCTTCTTCTGTGGCCTTTAATATTTGGTGACCAAGGTTAAGTTGTGCTTCGTCAATTGCTTCGGGTTCAGCAGATTTAGGTTTACGTCCGCCGCGGTGTTTGGCAGCTGCAGCTTTATCGGCTTCAGGATGCTGTGGTGCTTCCTGCATCACTTCTGCTTCTTCTGTAATATTAGCTGTAGAAGCTTTAACGGTGATGGGTTTGCGGGTACGTGGCTTTTTAACGTCTTTAGCCTCGCTTGCTTTTGATGCTTGCATATCAACTATTTTATAGATCAGGTCTTTTTTATCTAATTTCTTTGCGTTAGCTATTTTTAATTCTTCTGCTATGTCCAACAACTCGGGAACAAGCATGTCATTTAATTGCGAAATATCGTACATATAATCATTTATGTGAAAGAGGGTTCAATTTGTCTAATTGTTTTAATACAGTCTGATAGAGATTGAAAAATAAATCGGTTGTGCTGTGGAAAAGAGAAAAACTGATGAGTCTGTGGGATTTCTTGAAGACGAAATCAGTCCGATTCCACTGCAATGTTACACCAATTTGTTGTAAACAAACAAATTTTTGCGCAAAATATGGCCTGATTCACTGTTCCAGAATATGTTTGGCAACAGCATTAACTTATCTTTGCCGCTCTAAAAAGCAACCATGTTTAACAAAAGAACCAAGATCAAGCAATTGCTGCAGGCTGAGCAGACGGGACAAGAAGTGACAGTGATGGGCTGGGTGCGTACTTTTCGCAATAACCAGTTTATCGCATTGAACGATGGCAGTACCAATAACAATCTACAGGTGGTGCTCGAATTGGGTATGTTTGATGATGCAATTTTGAAACGCATTACAACAGGAGCTTCGGTAAAAGTGGATGGTCTGGTTGTTGCCTCTCTGGGAAAAGGACAAAGCATTGAAGTAAAAGCAAAGAGTCTGGAAATATTGGGTGATAGTGATGCAGAGAAATATCCATTGCAACCCAAGAAACATAGCCTGGAATTCTTAAGAGAAAAAGCGCATCTGCGTTTTCGTACCAATACTTTTGGTTCTGTATTTCGCATTCGTCATTCCCTCGCATTTGCGATACATAAATTCTTCAATGAAAAAGGTTTTGTGTACCTGCATACGCCCATCATTACAGCAAGTGATGCGGAAGGTGCCGGTGAAATGTTTCGCGTAACAACATTACCTATCGATGGAACGGCTGCAAAGAATGAAGATGGTTCTATTAATTTTAAAGAAGACTTCTTTGGCAAGGCTACCAACCTTACCGTAAGCGGACAACTGGAAGGCGAATTAGGTGCCATGGCATTTAGTGAGATCTATACATTCGGTCCAACATTCCGTGCAGAGAATTCCAATACAACCCGCCACCTGGCTGAGTTCTGGATGATCGAACCCGAAATGGCCTTTCATGATATTGAAGACAATATGAACCTGGCGGAAGAGTTCATCAAGTACTTGATCCAATATGCGATGGATTATAACAGAGAGGATATTGAATTCCTGGCACAGCGTTTAGCAGAAGAGGAAAAACAATTACCGCAAGACAAACGCAGTGAATTAGGATTGGTTGAAAAACTAGAATTTGTATTGAAGAATGCATTTGAAAGAATTACGTATACTGATGCGATCAATATATTGTTAGAGAGCAGTCATTATAAAAAGAAAAAATTCACTTACGATGTACAATGGGGTATCGATCTTCAAAGTGAACATGAAAGATACCTGGTAGAAAAGCATTTCAAGAAACCGGTGATCGTTACAGGATATCCGGCCGCCATCAAAGCATTTTATATGCGCATGAATGATGATGGTAAGACCGTTGCCGCTATGGATATTCTGGCTCCCGGTATTGGAGAGATCGTTGGTGGTTCGCAGCGTGAGGAAAGACTGGAAAGATTAGAACAACGTATGAAAGACATGCATATTCCCACCGAAGACATGAGCTGGTACCTGGATACCCGTCGTTTTGGTACGGTTCCGCATGCCGGATTTGGATTGGGTTTTGAAAGGATGGTACAATTCGTAACCGGAATGACCAATATCAGAGATGTGATTGCTTTTGCTAGAACACCAAAGAATTGTGAGTTTTGATCGCTGGTCTCTCTGTTTATTTCGTGGATTTCATGGAGGGATCAGAATTTGATTTTTTCATTTTAGATTGGACTCTTATATTTGCAGCCCTTTACGGCTTACCGAAGTAAAGAAGCAGATGGTGCGGTAGCTCAGTCGGTAGAGCAAAGGACTGAAAATCCTTGTGTCGGCGGTTCGATCCCGCCCCACACCACAAAACCCTCAACAATTTGTTGGGGGTTTTGTTTTTACAGTACAAGACAGGCTCTGTCTATTGTATAGATACTATATGGATGGTGTATGGATAAAGCATAGATACGGTATGGATACTGTATGGGAATAGTATGAGACTAGAATTTCGTATTTTTTATTGTCTTATACTGAAAAAACTTTACACAGGGGAAGGATAATACTGATATTGCTTTACAGTGTATCACAATAGTAGCGATTTAGCTTTACAGTAATTTTTATTTTTCCATTGTTTTAATAAAGGTTTGTTAGTTAAGTGTGCTTGCTTAGGAGTGAGATTTCCGCAGCTCATATGCGGTCTGAGTTCATTGTAAGCATTTATTGCCAGGCTGACTGCTGTAACTGCCTGACTGTAGCTGTTAAAGATTTTATCGAGCTGTAATTCATTTTTTAAAATGCCGTTTACCCTTTCAGCAATAGCATTGTCATAAGGGCTTGATGATTGAGTCATACTAATGTTGATCTTGTTTGCCTGTAATACAGCTATATACGGCTCACAGCAGTATTGTATGCCTCTGTCAGAGTGATGAATCAAGGATGAACACTGAGTCGATTGTAAAGAAGTAATTGCTTTATTCAATGCAATTAAGCAACCCTTTGCTTTAAGCTGCTGACTGAGGTGATAGCCTACTATTTTCTTTGAATAAGCATCTGTAATAAGTGATAAATAACCAAAGCCCGCATCAGTTCTCAGATAAGTAATATCGCTTACCCATAGTTGTTCTTTTGCTGTTACTGAAAGTGTTTGAATAAGATTGGGCCATTTTTTATAAGGGTGATTAGAGTTAGTGGTTATTGCAAATCGTTTTCTTGTTTTAATCAAAAGATTATTGTTACGCAATAGATCAAAAAAGCTGTCTCTGCCAATGAAAATATGATGTGCTTTAAAGTCATCTTTAAGCATATGCATGAGCTTTAAACTACCTGTTTTAGGCAGTTCTATGCGTATATCCTGCACCAACTTAATAATCAGATCTTCTTCCATCTGGTGGGAGGAACAACGCCAGTTATGATCATAAAATGCCTGTCTGCTTTTACCAAACAATCCGCAGATAGTATGTAGCCCTGTTAGAGGATAATACTGTCTTATTTGGGTGACTGTTTGGTACCAAGCTTTTTTACGATATCAACTCCGAGCTCCTTGCTGGCATTGGCAATTAATAACTCTAAAGCCATAATCTTTAAATTGGCCTCTTTTAATTGTTTATCTATAACAGATGCAGGAACTTCCGGTACGGGATCTTCATTTGTTGGCTCTGATCGTACATCCGGATAGGTTGATCTATACCATTTAACAATGGACCTTACCGTAGCTGCATTATTGAGATTGTGCTTTAATGCAAGCTTGCCATAACCAAGGCTGGAAGTAATGTACTCTCTGGCTATAACAATCTTTAGCTCCGTTGGATAAATGGGAGGACGGCCCTCTTTTTTCATTGAACTCATAAGTTTTACAATTTACATAGTTACTCCCCATTTATGTAAAGTGTATTTAGTATAGGACAATCGTCACGCTTAGGACAGCTTTGACAAACCAAAACCACAGTCCTTCTTTGAAAAACAAAGGGGATCAAATGATCCCCTTTGTTATAATGGTATGTTCAGTAGGATTTATTTTTCCAGCACGATCACCTGAAAAGTTCCTGGGATCATTTTAGGTCTTCCCTTTTCACCGGCTGCCTGTGGTTCAAATTCTGCAGTAGGTAAATACAGTTTATGTGTTGATTCATCGATACAAATTGTTCTTGCTGCTTTTTTAGTGGGCACATTATCGATCACTTTATATTCATTGGCTGAAATTTCTTTTACAACCGTAACCGTACCATCTCCATTAGAAGTGAAAACCAATTTAGTAGCTGGATCAATAGCTGCTCCGTCTGTACCGCTGCCGGTAGGAAGTTTATCAATGATCTTTCCATTGGTGGCATCCATGATCACCAACAATTTATCGCAGGTAGCAAACAGTCTCTTGCTCTTTACATTGATCACCAAACCGGAAGGACCATCGCCCGGTGCCAATGACCAACGACTGGTCACTGTATTGGTTGAAAGATCAATCACGGCGATCTCATTTTTATCTTCAATATTCACAAATAATTTTCCTGCATTATCTGTTACAGCTGTTTCGGGTTTGCCGCCAACAGGTATGGTTGCAACTACTTTTTCTGTTGCAGCATCAATGATAGAAAGGTCTTTACTGCGTCCATTACATGTGATTACTTTTTTAGAGAATTCATCATACATGATGGCATCGGGGTTTTCACCTGTGGTGATCTGACTTAATACCGCATTCGTTTTTAAATCAAAAACTGTAACCGTATTGATCCTTCCGTTACTGGTGTAACCCTTGCCTAAGGCATTATTGAATGCAATACCGTGCACACCTGTTGTGTTGGGAATAACACCTAATGAATCGCCGTTGGCTTTGTCTAAAATATTTACCTGTGTTCCGTGAGAGAGGTATAGTTTATTACTGTTGGGATTAACAGCAATATAATCCCAGCCGCCCGGACTGGCCACATGAAATGTTTTAGTAAGCTTGTATCCGCTTTGTGCGTTAACGTTATTCAGCGAAACAATTGCCGCTGCAATAATGAGTAAAGAAAAAAATGATCGTTTCATATTGTATTTGTTTTAGTCTTTTGCTTCTTTGATGAATTTTCCGTTTGCATCAAACAGAATGTCTTTTCCTTTAATGCCAATTTCATAATTGATCTCGCCACCCGCTCTTGTGATCTTTGCCGTTTCTTTTATCGTACTGTTCTTATAATGTTCTTTAAAATAAGGCGTGATAACTGCGGGTAACTCTGCTGGCGTAACAGCGATCTCGGTCTCTTTCAATATTCCTTTTGCATCATACAGTGCCGACATCTTTTTGCCTGCCTGTACAAAATCCACTTCATAATTGCCGTCTTCCTTATCCCATTTTACATTCGTAACATTTTGGAAATCCTTTGCAAATGCGGCTTTCGCTGCGTCAGTCGTTTTTGTTTTGTCTTGTGCATGAAGATTGAATACAATCGCCAATGCAAAAATGGAGAATATCTTTTTCATACAAATCGTTTAAGTCTCAAATCTATTGCAACATTCTGCAGCAATTCTGAATTATGCATTATGCTTTTGTTTTTTGTTTGTACAATAAACGGATCATACTCGGCAACACGATCAACAATAGCGGCAGTGCTACAATAAAACCACCGATCACTGCAATGGCCAATGGCTGGTGCAATTGTGCACCGGTGCCAATCCCCAATGCAATGGGCATCAATGCGATCACCGCTCCCAATGCCGTCATTAATTTGGGGCGAAGCCTGGTAGAGATGGAATAGATGATGGCCTCATCTACATTATTCGATGCTTTCAGGGATTCTCTGAATTGCAGGAAAGTAAAGATGGCATTCTCACCGATGATACCGATGATCATGATCAATCCGGTATAACTTCCCACATTCAATGCTGTGTTTGTAAAATACAGTCCCATATAACTTCCGCTGATACCCAGCACCGCAATGCATAAAATGATCACAGCCACTTTAAAGTCCTTGAATAAAAATAGGATTACCCCAAAGACCAATAGACTAGCGGCGATCATGATCACCAATAATTCCTTGAATGATTGTTGCTGATCGGCATAAGCTCCGCCATACACTACAGCATAACCCTGCGGCAAACTGATCTTTGCTGATACTTCTTTTTGAATGTCTTTAATAACAGTACCCAGATCTTTTCCTTCCAGTCTTGCCGTAACAACACCCATGGATTGCAGGTCTTCTCTTTGAATTTCCGCATCACCCGAATTGATATGTACATTGGCCAACTGATCAATGGGCTTAAGTTTGCCGCTTGGTAAAAACACAGGCGTTTTTGCAATATCTGCCACACTTAATGTCCTGCTTCCGGGATATACCAACCTTACATTACTCAACTGTTCTTTATCGTATACCGTTCCCACCACATTTCCTTCGAGTGAGGATTGCAATTGGAATTGCAGATTAGCAGGCGTGATCCCATATTGCGCCAATATAGAACTATTGGGTTCTATATTGATGGATGGACCCGCAATCACGATTCCGTCAAACACATCAGCTGTACCTTCTACATGTGTAACGATATCTGCCACCTGCTTTGACAGTTCCTGTAGTTTGGCTTGATCGTTACCGAATATCTTTACTTCTATGGGCTGAACGGATGTCATCAGATCGCCGAGCATATCACCGATCACTTGTCCGAAATCGATGCGCAATGAGGGTTGTGAAGCTTCTACTCTTTTCCGGATATCACTGATCACTTCTTCTGTTGTCTTAGTGCGATTCTTCTTTAACTGGATCAAATAATCGCCGCGATTGGGTTCAGTGATAAAGAATCCCATCTGTGTTCCTGTTCTGCGACTGTATGCTTCTACCTCGGGAATGGTGACCAGCATTTTTTCTACTTCGCGCAGTATTCTGTCTGTTTCTTCCAAAGATGTTCCCGGCGGTGAGTTGTAATCGAATACGATACTTCCTTCATCCATCTCCGGCAAGAACCCTGTTTCTAATTTTGGATAGATATAATAAACAGAAAAAACTAAAGCAATGATGATGATAAAACTTAGCCACGGTTTTCTGATGAAAAAGCCAACCCAACGTTGACTCTTTACCGCATGCGATTCTTGCTTTTTCTTCTTCAGTGAATTTACATTGGCATCTCTGGTAAATAATAGATACAGCACCGGTAGGATGATCCATGTTACAAAGAAGCTGCAAACCAGCGTGATGATCATTGTATCAGTCATCACTTTAAAATAGGCCCCGGCAACACCACTCATCAACACAAATGGAAGGAAAATAACAATGGTGCTTAAGGAGGATCCCACCATGGCGGGGAATAGATAATGAATGGCTTTCTGCACCAATGTTGTGGTGGGCTCTTCTGGATGCTCTTCATGCGTTCGATGAATTTGTTCTGCCACTACGATCGCATCATCAATGATCAATCCGATGGCGGCTGCAATAGCACCCAGCGTCATGATATTCAATGTTTGCCCCATCGCATACAAACAAATAATGGTGAGCAAAATAATAACTGGTATTGTTATTAAAATAACAGCACTCGCTTTGAAAGAACGAAGAAAAATAATTGCAACAAACATGGCAAGACCCAAGCCTATCCACAAACTATCTGTCACACTTTTTACGCTGTCTTTTACAAAATCGGCCTGCACATAAAAAGGTAAGATCGACACGTCTTTTGGAATGATCTTTTTCAATGCTTCCAGTTTCAGATTCATCTTATCGCTCAACTCCACCAGATTGGCATTGGGCTGTTTGATCACGGCTAGCAATATGCCTTCGTGTCCGTTGGCATTAATCTTAACATATTCTTTTGCTTCCTGGATCTGTACATCGGCAATATCTTTCAGCAATACAATTCTTTTGCCGTTATTGCTGATGACGATGTTTTCTAATTGTTCCTTCGATGTAACCGCAGCATCCGTTACCGTTAGATACAATAAGCGATAATCACTTAAATAACCATTTGAACGAATGAAGTTGGTTTGACTTAATGCTGTGTTGATATTATCAGGCGTAATACCCAGGCTGCTCATTTTCTGGATATTCAGCAGCATCCAGTATTCTTTATTCTTTCCCCCGATCACTCGGATCTCTGAAACGCCTTCCACCTGTGAAAGAAATGGTTTGATGGTGTACATGGCCAGCAATTTCATTTCTATCGGAGATCTTGTTTTGCTTTCCAGAGAAAACCCGGTGATAGGAAGAATGGATGGGTTCATTCGCTCCACCGTAATATCAATATCGGGAGGTAAAGTGTTCCTTATTTCATTGATCTTGGATTCTATCCGCTGCTGACTGATATCAATATTTGCTTTCCAGTCCATGAATGCAGAGATCTCGCAAGTGCCGCGGCTTGTTGTACTGCGGATCATCTTCAGATCGGGTACCTGTTTTACTGCATTCTCTAACTGACGTGTAACAGTGATCATCATTTTTTTTACAGGCTGCTGACCGGCATCTGCGATGATCTTTATTTTGGGAAATGTGATCTCCGGAAATAATGCGGTTTGCAATTTGCTGTATGCAAACAATCCGCCCATGATGATGATGACCACCAAAACAGTAACGGGATTTTTATATGCTGTGAAAAAATTCTTCATCGTTACAATACTTATTTAATGATGATCACTTTGGCTGTATCGGTTAATCCGTAATTACCGGTCAATAGAATTTTATCGCTTACTGAAAGTGCGGGAGATAAGATCTCCACACTGCTGATCGTTTCCAAACCCTTTTGTACAGGCACTTTCACCGCTGTAACGCTATCTATTAATTTCATGATCCAGAATTCAGTTTGTGTTTCATTGCTCAATACAGCTGATTTAGGTAGTGAGGTTGTATTGATCTTTGCTTTTTTTACCAGACTCACTTTTGCGATTAGATTCTCGGGGATCTGTTTCTCACTGTTTACCTTAATGATATAATTCTGTGTTTGCGATACCGCATCAACGGTTGGCATAGCAGCATCAACATGACCATCTAAAAATGTCCCGTCGGGTAATTTTAACTGCAGTTCATTATTGTTGGGTAAGTATGGTTTTAGTTCATAAGGCAGGTCCAGTAAAAAAACAAAGCTCTTGGTATCGGTAATGGTTGCCAGTTGTTCTCCGTCCTGAATATAATCTCCTGCACGATAATTCAGTTGCGTGATATATCCATTGCCGGGTGATTTGATATGGATCACCCCTTCAAAATGCAAACTGCTGTCCAGTGCGTTGATCGTATTGCCCAGGCTTTGTGCCTCTTTTGTTTTGATCACAAATAATTCTTGTCCCTTGCTTACATATTTTCCCAACTGCGCATTCACCACCTGCAAATAGCCGTTGGCATTGGCTTTTACTGAACTCTTTAAAAGGAAAGCTGAAACGGCATTGAGTTCAACAACATCGGACATGCTTCCTTTTTCAGGTGCTGTGATTGTTACGGGGGTTCCTGTTGCTTCGGTTTTTTCTTCCTTGGGTTCTGCCTCTTTTTTTGCAGGCTCCGATTTACAGGCCACAAGAATGCAAACGAAAAAAACTGTACGAATTATAGATGAATAGATTTTCATGGTCGTTTATTTTCTGTTCCAGTAATTGATTTCATTAATGATCTGCAATTGATTGATATTATTTTGTGTGACGATATTTTTTGCAGTAAGATGATTTCCGATCGCCAGAATATAATCGGGCATTCTTACATCACCCGATTCCAATAATTTCCGGTTGGCTTCAATCAGTATCTCCGTATATCTGATCTGATTGTTTGCATCATCAATTATTTTCTGTGTAGAATGCAATTGCTGAAAGAGTTTTGCAATATTTTGTTCGTATTGTTTTTTGAAGAAATCCCGATAGCCCTGTCTGGTTTGTTCAGAGATGGCGATCTTATCCACCTGCATTTTTCTTTGCTTGCCGTCATAAATAGGAACAGAAATAGTTACCCCTGCACTTACACCAAAATTCTTATACGGCTGTTCTGCAAAGCTGCTGAGATATCCTCCGTCGGCATATAGATTCACTTTGGGTTTATAATTGAATGCTACCAAAGCTTCGCTGTTCTTCAGTTTCATACTATCCACTACAAACTGCTGATAAAAGACAGAGTTCTCCGCTTCGGGTAATACGGCGATCTGCATCTCGGGCTTTCGCAAATGCACAGTTGCTGTGTCTCTTATTCCGCATAGATAATTCAATGCAGCTACTTCATTTTGATATTGAATATTATATTGACTGATCAATAATTCCTGTTGCTGAAGTGTAACCAGATAACTTAAATAATCTGTTTGGCGGTAGATCCCGCTTTCCGTCATTTTTTTTAAGATCGCCTCTTCTTTCTTCAGCAGGTCCAACACTTCTTTGTTGAACTGGAATTGCTGCCCGCTGCCGAATGCGCTGATATATTGTGCTGTGATGGATTTCTTCAGATCCTGTTCAGTGATCTTTCCGCTAATGGTGATGGACTCATTCAAAAGCCTGATCGCTTCATGTTGATTGGCCAGGTTTTCTTTGCTCACCAATTTTTGAGTGGCCACTATTTGCTGTGCAAAATTGACACCGTTAGTGATCGCATAATCATAGCCCCAGCCATTATAGGATGGTGCATAGGAATTGCTGCTTTGTCCGCTTACCTGCGGTTTATAACCCGCCAATATGCGCATACTGTCGATCAGATTACTCAGCTTCTGATTATTGTAATCTTTAAATACCGGACTGTTCTGTATGCCTTCATTGATATAAAAGTCCAACGTTTTTTCCTGCGCAAAAACAGGAATGCAGAAAGAAAGGATAAGAATAAAAGGAATGATCTTTTTCATTGGTCTACTACAATTAGCTTTTGAATTGTATTTTGAAAATATGCTGATGCCCGGTGAATGAATATACTATATCAAATCCTGCCAGATGACAGATCTCTTTGATGATGGCAAGTCCCAATCCCGTGCCTTCGCCCGAATCGGATGGTTTATAAAACCGTTGGAAGACCCTGCCTTCCTCCAGCGGCCCATTCATGGCATCATTACTGAAACAAACAAATGATTCGGTCAGTTCAATATAAATCAAACCATTTGCAGGCGTGTATTTGATGCTGTTATTCAGTAAATTATTAAAAAGGATCTCGGCCAGATGCTGATGAAAATGAAGAGTAAGATCAGTGCAGTTTGTCTCGATCTTCAATTGTTTCGTTTCGATCAGATCTTCTCTTTCCTCTATCTTTTCCAGAATGATCTTTTTAATATCAACAGATTCATTCAACAAAAATTGTTTATTCTCGATCTTGGTAAGCAGTAATAATGACTGATGCAGTTTTGATAATCTTTGTGCCGCATCTTCGATAGAGAGTATTTGCTGCAGGCTTTGTTCTTTCAATTCTGATTGTTGCAATAAGAGATCGATCCTGGAACGGATCACCGCAAGCGGTGTCTGCATTTCATGTGATGCATTTTCTGTGAAAGATTTCAGTGCCGCATAATCCTTATAAATACTCTGTGTCATTTTGTTCAAACTATCATTCAGCAGATCGAGTTCGTCTATTGGCAGTTTGGATAATTGCAGGGGTTGCCTGTTCGAAACATGATACTCCTTGATCTCATCAATGGTAGTATAAAAAGGTTGCCATAATCTGTTGATCAGATTTCTGTTGATCAGATAATTGAACAGGAGGATCAACGCGATCATCCCGATCGTCACCAGAATGATCAGTTTTAAAAGGTCTTCTGTTTCGGCTTCTGATTTATTTACGGTGATCAGATAATTTTGTCCTGCAACATTGATAGAGAAGAGCAATTGTTTGATCGACTCGTTCTCTTTTTCTTTTTCATTATAAAAGCTGCTGTTCTTAAACTTTGGTCTTGGTAAGATCTCTGTTGATCTTTCAACCGTGATCCACTGGTGTCTTGTATTTTGAATTTCAGGAAGTGCGTGATGCTCTTCTACAAAATGAATGATCTCGAATTGTTCGGAACGAAGAGTTTCTTTCAATTGTCTGGTCAGCACATAATCCAGTACAAAATAAAATGCGATGCTTCCCAATACAAAAGTGAAAATGGTAGCGGTTATATTAACGCGATTATATTTTGTAAATAGTTTCATGGTAATTGCATTTTATATCCAACACCATAAATGCTGCGTATGCGGTCTTCCCCTCCTGCAGCGATGATCTTTTTGCGGAGATTCTTGATATGCGCATAAATAAAATCGAAGTTGGAAGCTATATCCATATCATCACCCCATAAATGTTCGGCGATCGCATTTTTAGAGATCACTTTATTTTTATTGATGATCAGGAAAAGTAATAATTGAAATTCCTTTTGTGTGAGCTCGACATTTTGATGGTGAATGCTGATCGATTTCCCCATCGTATCCACTTCTATCTCTCCCGCAGAAATGATCGCCCGGCCCTGAAACTTATTTCTTCTGATAATGGCGGCAACCCGTACACTTAATTCTGATAGATGAAAGGGTTTGGTCAAATAATCATCGGCCCCCAATTCAATGCCACTGATCTTATCCTCCAGCGAATCTTTTGCAGAAATAATGATCACCCCATCTGTTTTATGATTCTCTT
>Ga0364921_10116_pt2 | contig 17748 bp, 20 predicted proteins | sample ExccelJu500001D3_2_FD_206956 | JGI IMG/M metagenome (GOLD analysis project Ga0364921, IMG submission 206956) | Enriched cells from Trout Bog Lake Hypolimnion, Wisconsin, USA - BchlTB.June20.5000.01.D3 | ecosystem: Environmental > Aquatic > Freshwater > Lake > Hypolimnion/Profundal zone | place...
GGGCATTCTGAGGAAGAGTTTTTGAACCCATCCTTTGCGAACCCATGAGCGAAAGACTTGATAGCCCACATCAGCTGTACATAGCGAGTCACCATGGCTCACGATGTATTCAGAGCCAGCAACGCTGATTTTTGAGGGGTCAGGTAAAAGTGTCATGCCAGTTTTTTTCAGGTAATCTGCGCCGACTAAAAAGTCTCGGTTACCGTGCATGTAATAGGTTTTGACTTTGGTCGAAAGCGTAGCAATCGCGCGCCGTACCTCTTGCTGAAATGGGGAGAGGGTGGCCGTATCATCGCCCACCCAATACTCAAACAGATCCCCTAAGATAAAAACTGCTTCAACTTTTGGAGCATCTTTTTCGCAAAAATCAAAGAAGCGTTGCGCCGTCAAAGGCATTGACGGCGTCAGGTGTAAATCTGAGATGAGCAGGGCGCTCGAAAATTGCTCACTCATTCTTCGAGGACAGTTGCCTTTTCGATAAGCACATCTTCAGCAGGTACATCTTGATGAAAGCCAGTCGAACCTGTTTTTACTTTGCGGATGGTATCTACAACATCCAACCCATCCGTTACCTTACCAAATACAGCGTATCCCCAACCTTGTGCATTCTGTGCAGTGTGGTTTAAGAAATCATTGTCATTCACGTTAATAAAGAACTGTGCTGTTGCTGAATGCGGATCGCTTGTACGGGCCATAGCAACGGTGCCACGTTCGTTTTTCAGGCCATTATTCGCTTCGTTTTCAATTTCTGCGCCAGTAGGCTTTTGCTTCATACCAGCAGTCATGCCACCACCTTGAATCATGAAGTTATCAATGACGCGATGGAAGATGGTGCCATCATAGTGACCGCTTTTTACATATTGCAAAAAGTTAGCAACGCTCTTAGGTGCTTTAACAGCATCTAATGTGAGGGTGATATCACCCTTATTGGTTTTTAGGAGTACTTTCGCCATTATTTGGTCTACTTTCTTGAGGGTTAGTGGATGAATTCGTATTCTGTGTAGTGTTATCTACAACAGGACTAGTGGGGCTCGCGGGAGCGGCAGAGGTAAATGAGGTTCTTGGATTCACTGGCCTTTTAGCAGGGGGCTTTAAGATTTCCAGCAAAGCTTTGGCGCGATTGGAATATTGACGTTGGTTTAGTAGAGCATCTTTAGCGGCGTTTTCATAAGCCTGAGCGCCTAAACGAATATAGATCTCACCAAGGTTTGCTGAGGCAACTGCATAGGTAGGTCTGAGTTTGAGGGCTAGCTCTAAATAATCCCGTGCCTCAATCCAATTACCTTGGTTTGCAGCCAAAGCTGCTAAGTTGTTGTAAGGCTCTGGCAATTCAGGAAATTGCTGGGTGATTTCAATTAAGGTCTTTTTAGCCTGATCAAACTGGCGCATCTCAATTTGGAGGCGTGCCTTCACAAAGCGAATCTGAACGTTACCAGGCGTCTTTTTGAGTTGCTTATCGATTAAATCGATTGCTTCAGGGTATTTACGAGCCTTAATAAGCTTTTCGATATCTGATGGAATGGCATTTTTGGTAACGGGGTCTGGTTCAATAATCAAAAAAGATAAAAAAGGCACCGCTACAGAATCGGATAACCCTGGGCTTAATGGGTCATATCCCAAATCAGCGGAGAGCCGAGGGGGTTCAGTAGCGCTGTAACCGCCTAAATAGGGCTGGGATGCCTTCTCAGAATTTTGGGCTTCTTGGGTATTTAAAGTCGTTATTTCCCGGTCATAGCGCTGCTGAGCAGGGGTGCTGCAGCCTGAAAGCAGAAACAGGGCGGCTAAAAAGCCCGCTAAAGAGCCTAAAAAAGAGCCTGAGGCCTCAAATAGGAAAAGACGCTGTGTGCAGGGTGTAGAAGACATAAAGGGAAGGGGGTAAAACTAGCTCATTCGATATACTCAGCGCTCAGTCTAACAAATTAGCGTTACTTGCCCCTTCTTTACGGTCCTATGCTGCAAATTTATAACACTCTTAGTCGTTCAAAACAGATTTTCAAGCCCATTGTTCCGGGTAAGGTGAAGGTGTATGTCTGCGGCATGACGGTTTATGACTTTTGCCACATTGGACATGCCCGTGTCATGATCGTCTTTGATATGGTGGTTCGGTGGTTGCGAGCTAGTGGCTATGAAGTGCTTTATGTCAGAAATATCACTGACATTGACGACAAAATTATTAATCGGGCCGTTGAGAATGGTGAGCCTATTGCGGCTTTAACTCAGCGCTTTATTGATGCCATGCATACTGATTCAGATGAGTTGGGTTTAATACACCCAGATCAAGAGCCTCGCGCCACGGATTTTATTACCCAAATGCAGGGCATCATTGGCCGCTTGATTGAAAATGAGTTGGCCTATCAAGGCGAGGATGGTGATGTGAATTTTGCGGTACGTTTGTTTCCGCAATACGGCAAGCTCTCTGGAAAAACCCTTGATGAATTAAATGCTGGTGAACGGGTTGCCGTAGGTGGTGGCAAGCGTGATCCATTGGACTTTGTTCTTTGGAAGAGCGCTAAACCTGAAGAGCCTGTCGATACTCGCTGGAGTTCCCCTTGGGGCGAAGGACGTCCTGGCTGGCATATTGAATGTTCTGCTATGTCCTGTGATTTGCTTGGCGATCATTTTGATATCCATGGTGGGGGCGCGGATTTACAGTTTCCGCACCACGAAAATGAAATCGCGCAAAGCGAAGGTGCTTTATACGGCAAGGATCGTAGACCTGACGATGCACCATTTGTAAATTACTGGATGCATAACGGCCATATTCGTGTAAATGAAGAGAAGATGTCAAAATCTTTGGGTAACTTTTTCTTGATTCGGGATGTGCTTAAAAGTTTTGATCCAGAAGTCTTGCGTTTCTTTATGCTACGTGCGCATTACCGCAGCCCCATCAATTACAGCGATGCTCAGTTAGAAGAATCTCGTTCTGGTTTAGCCCGTCTCTATACGGCGTTGGCGCAAGTGACTAATGTTGGTAGCGCTCCAGTGGATTCTCATAATCCATGGGCCAAGCGCTTTGCTGATGCGATGAATGATGATTTCAATACGCCTGAAGCAATAGCAGTCTTGTTTGATTTGGCAAGCGAAGTCAATCGGGCACAGGGTGTTGAGAAGCAAACTTTGGCAAGCACCCTCAAAGGGTTGGGGACAGCATTAAATTTCTTGCAAAGAGATCCTACGCAATTTTTGCAATCTGGTACCAAAGAGCAAGATGGCCTAAGCCCAAATCAGATTGATGAGCAGATTGCTGCACGCGTAGCCGCTAAGCAAGCAAAAGACTTTGCTCAGGCTGATCAGATTCGTAAAGTATTGTTGGAACAAGGCATTATTTTGGAAGATAAACCTGGTGGTATTACAGAATGGCGCAGAGCGTAGTGGGCGGCATTAAAGAACTTTCGATCTTAGAAGAAGTGGCTCCAGAATATTGGGAGCAGGCTTGCGCCGAGCTGATGAAGCAAGATCGCATTATGCGAAAAATTATCCCTAAATACGGCTCTGGTTTTTTGATGACCAAAGGTGATGCTTTTACGACTTTGGCCAGGGCAATCGTTGGCCAGCAAATCTCTGTTGCGGCGGCGCAATCCGTCTGGAATAAAGTCCTCTTAGCAGCCAAAAAGAAGGTTAGCGCCAAAAATATCCTTGCTTTGACTGTGGAAGAGCTGCGCGCTGCTGGCCTTTCTGGCAGAAAAGTGGAATATATCCGCGATTTAGCCGATCATTTTGATTCTGGGCGCCTGCATGCCAGTCAATGGAAGGACATGGAGGATGAGGCTGTTATCAAGGAGTTATGTGAAATTCGGGGTATTGGCCGATGGACAGCCGAAATGTTCCTGATTTTTAATATGGTGAGACCCAATATTCTGCCTTTGGATGATGTGGGGCTCATTAAGGCTATTTCTCTCAATTATTTCAGTGGAGAGCCCGTCAGCCGCCATGAAGCACGTGAAGTGAGTGCTAATTGGGCCCCATGGCGTACGGTTGCAACCTGGTATATGTGGAGAAGTATCGACCCCATTCCCGTTGAATACTAAAATCAAGCTATGAAAACGACTTTCCTGGATTTTGAGCAGTCAATCGCCGAATTAGAGTCGAAGATTGAAGAGCTCCAATTTGTACAAGATGAATCATCAGTAGATATTTCTGATGAGATTAAAACGCTTACTGAAAAGAGTCAGCAACTCACTAAAGATGTTTATGCCAACTTAAGTCCTTGGCAGGTATCTCAAGTTGCCCGTCATCCGCAGCGTCCTTACACTCTGGATTATGTAAATGCCTTGTTTGCGGACTTTCATGAGTTGCATGGCGACCGTAATTTTGCAGATGATCTATCCATCATTGGTGGCTTAGCGCGCTTTGATGGAAAAGCTTGCATGGTGATCGGTCACCAAAAAGGGCGCGATACCAAAGAGCGCGCTTTACGTAACTTTGGCATGAGTCGTCCTGAGGGCTATCGCAAGGCTATGCGTTTAATGCGTTTAGCTGAAAAGTTTGGTATCCCGGTATTTACTTTTGTAGATACTCCTGGTGCCTTTCCGGGAATCGACGCGGAAGAGCGCAATCAATCTGAAGCGATTGGTCGCAATCTTTATGTACAAGCAGAACTGCGTGTGCCTATTATTGCCACCATTATTGGTGAGGGGGGTTCAGGCGGTGCCTTGGCCATTGCGATGGGTGATGTGGTGTTGATGTTGCAAAACTCTACTTACTCAGTCATCTCTCCAGAAGGTTGTGCCTCCATCTTGTGGAAAACTGCTGAGAAGGCTTCTGAAGCGGCTGAGCAATTGGGTTTAACGGCGCAGCGCATCAAGACTTTAGGCTTGATCGATAAGATCGTTCCAGAGCCTACTGGTGGCGCGCATCGTGATTATCAAACCATGATGACCAACATGCATAAAGCGCTGGCAGAATCTTTAAAAACTTTTGATGACATGAAAGAAAACGCTCTTCTCGAGCGTCGCCATGAGCGCTTAATGAGTTATGGCAAGTTCAAGGAAATCGAAAGCAAGTCTTAAGACAAGCAAGCGAATCGCAGTTGCCTTAAGTGGTGGACTCGATTCGGTTGTCTTGCTCGACCAAGTTTGCAAGTCGTATCAAGCGCAATCTAAAACTTCTATAAAAGACTCTTTAGAGAAATCTCCAGAGATCTGGGTATTTCATATTCATCATGGATTGCAAAAACCCGCTGATGAATGGTTGGTATTTTGTGAGAAGCTTGCTAAAAAATACCGTGTGCATTTTGATTTTCGTCTTTTGCATTTAGTGAAAGACGGCGATCAAGGTAATCTTGAGGCTAGAGCAAGAGCGGGACGCTATGAAGCCTTGGCAGATCTTTGTACCTACCACGGTATCCAAAATCTTTTGCTGGCACACCATCAAAACGATCAAGCCGAGACGATTCTTTTGCAGCTCTTACGGGGTGCTGGTGTGGCTGGCTTATCTGGCATGCCTGAGCAAAGGGTACTTTCTTCGGAGGGTGATGAGATTACCCTCTGGAGGCCGCTTCTTGATCAAAGTAGGGTGCAATTAGAGGCTTATGCAAAAGTGCATAAGCTTAAGTGGATTGAAGACCCAAGCAATCAAGATATGAGTTATCGCCGCAATGCGGTGCGCAAACAAGTGATTCCGAGATTAGCAAAAATTCAGCCAGAAGCGATTGCCAATTTAGCGCGTAGTGCGAATTTACTTGGTGAGGCACAAGGCTTGTTAGATCGCTTGGCAGAGCAAGATGGCAAAAAGATTATTTATGGTGACCTCTTGAAAGTGGATCTTCTCAAAGACCTCGCTAAAAAAGATCTCTCTGCTGCCAATAATCTTTTAAGGTTTTGGCTAAAAATCAATGCGCTTGCAATGCCTTCTCAAGAACGTCTGGTGTCTTGGTGGCAAGATTTGGAAAAGGTACGCGCTGATGCTCAATTGGAGTGGCAGCATGATGGTGCGTGTATTCGGCTTTGGCGTGATCGCTTACAAATCTTTAAGAGCCCCCATGCTGATATTGCTTATGGCGGTAGATGGGTATTTAAAGCTATTGCCATTTCCAGCAAGAAGGCTGGAATTTCTGCAGCATGGGTGAAGCAGGCTCAGCAAGAGGGCACGATTGAGTTTAGAGAGCGTCAGGGTTCAGAGAAACTGCAAGATAAGCCCAATGGCCCCCGCAAGACCCTCAAAAACCTTTTTCAAGAGCATGATGTGCCCCCTTGGGATCGGCAGGCACCCTTGTTGTATATACGGGGCGAGTTAGTTGCAGTCGCTGGGGTAGGTGTGAGTTACCCGCATTTGCAGCTTTCTGGGAAGCGCGTTTGGCCTGAGTGGTCTGAGAAGTTTTAATCTGTTCAAAACCCTGTAAAATAAGCCCTTTTTAGACCCTTGGGATTGTTATTCCCAACAAATAGACGGTTTTTATGGCTCTTATCGTTCATAAATATGGTGGCACCTCAATGGGCTCGGTTGAGCGCATTCAGAATGTCGCTAAGCGCGTAGCTAAATGGATGCGTGCTGGCCACCAAGTGGTGGTTGTGCCTTCAGCAATGTCGGGCGAAACCAATCGCTTGCTAGGCTTGGCAAAAGACATTAATCCAGATGCACATCCTCGTGAGTTAGATCAGATTGCCTCTACAGGTGAGCAGGTGAGTTCTGGTTTGCTGGCACTCGCATTGTTGCGTGAAGGTGTTGATGCGGTGAGTTATGCAGGTTGGCAGGTTACCGTGCATACCGACTCTGCTTTTACCAAAGCGCGCATTAAAAGCATTGACGACAAAAAAATCTTAGGCGACTTAAATGCTGGCCGGGCGGTAGTAGTCACGGGTTTCCAAGGTGTTGATCCAAACGGAAACATCACTACGCTTGGTCGTGGTGGTTCAGACACTTCTGCAGTAGCTATGGCTGCAGCGCTGAAAGCCGATGAGTGCTTGATCTATACAGACGTTGATGGCGTTTACACAACCGATCCTCGCGTTTGCGAAGATGCGCGTCGTTTAGACAAAATTACCTTTGAAGAGATGCTGGAAATGGCCAGCTTAGGTTCTAAGGTGTTACAAATTCGCTCTGTTGAGTTTGCAGGGAAGTACAAAGTAAAAACCCGGGTTCTGTCTTCTTTGACAGATCCTTTGATGCCCCTTGACATCGAAATGAAGTCGGGCACATTGATTACATTTGAAGAGGACAGCACTATGGAAGCCGCAGTTATTTCCGGCATCGCCTTTGCGCGCGATGAAGCGAAGATTACCGTTCTTGGAGTTCCAGATCGTCCAGGTATCGCCTACCAAATCTTGGGACCTATTGCTGATGCGAATATTGATGTGGACATCATTATTCAGAATCAGTCATTCGAGGGTAAGACTGATTTCACCTTCACGGTTCCACGTGCTGACTATCAAAAAGCCTTGGACTTATTGAAAAATACTGTCCAAGCTCATATTGAGGCTAAAGAGATCACTGGAGACCCAAAGGTTTCCAAGGTGTCCGTGGTTGGCGTAGGAATGCGTTCGCATGTCGGTATCGCCAGCAAGATGTTCCGGACTTTATCGGAAGAGGGCATCAACATTTTGATGATTTCCACTAGCGAAATTAAGATCTCTGTTGTGATCGACGAAAAGTATATGGAGTTGGCTGTACGCGCTCTGCATAAGGCTTTCGAGCTTGATCAGAAGTAAAAGTTAGTATTTAAGCCCTCAGTCACGGGAATCCGTTAAACTGTGGGGCGTTGTAAAGCATCAAGTACGGAGACGTGGCCGAGCTGGTCGAAGGCACTCCCCTGCTAAGGGAGCATCGGGGCTAAAACTCTGATCGGAGGTTCGAATCCTCTCGTCTCCGCCAGTACTTGATATAGATAAAGCCCTCCGGGGCTTTTTTCTTTTATACATACCTAAAAACATACCTATGAGTCTTCGAAACGCTCTCTAGTTAGCGGCAGGTTGTTTAACTTATCCTTTGGAGCAGCAATCGCTGTTCTCCTGTGGCGCTCTTCATCTATTGAGGCCGCCTCAAAATCCCTGATGCGCTGTAGTTCCTGTTCTTGGACTTCTTTTAGCTTGGACGCTGGAATAACCGTGCCATCTTTTATTAGGCGTTCTAACTGGAATTGCTTGAAGGTCTGGGTCTTAATCTTCGCGGCGTACTCAACATCACCTAGGCAGGTCTTGTTATTATTCATTAGCCTAATGTGCTAGAAGGGGTACCCCTGTTCATTTTTTGAGATTTTGACCCCACCGTACCCGCACCCCCTAAAAAGGCCCCTTTGTTGTAGGTTGAGATAAGCATAGTATTTTGCTCATCGTCTGGCAACGTTACCACTAGTGGTGGTAAAAATCCCGCGTAATCAAATATGTTTCCCATGGAGAAGTATGTCCATCTTCAAGTCAAAATCAAAAAGATGGGGTATATATTTTCGAGATTAGAAGATGGCTAACGAGTGTGCCTGATAAATGCTTTAAAACTTATTTAATAGGCTTGTAAGCAAGATGGAAGAGTCATGACAAAGTAGTTTTTTGGCGCTCAAGCATTGAATCATGCTAAATTTAATCATGGAATATCTAAATAAAATGAAAAAAATACCAATCTCCTTCTCTATTTTTTTCTTATGCCTTCTTACTGGCTGTGCCGGCGCGCCAAAATTTACTGTTGGTCCAGATACTCCCGGGCCCAAAAGGCAGCTAGTTGTTTATCGTGATTCATCGATGGTCGGTGCTGCACGGACTATAGGGCTGTCTTTAAATGGAGAGGAATTTGAGTTAAAACCCGGCTCGGATAAAGCGTTTATACCAAAAATAGGAAGAAATATTTTAGCGAGGAAGTATACAAGTTGCTGCTCAGAGGGGGCTACACGAGATCCTGCTGGTGGCTCAATTAACATTGATGTAGCTGAAGAGGGGCTAATAAAAATAGGCGTTGGCGTTAAAGGGGAATTTATATTCGAGAGATTAAACCTCAGGGGCGAATTTGTTTCTAATCAGCCAATCTTAGCGGTCGATCCTATCGTAGATCGAAATGGCGAGACGCAAATGACATTCGCTGATGGGGTTAAGTACTCGGGTGCTCTAAAAGATGGAAAGATGAGCGGGCAAGGTGTCTTAATTTTCCCCAATGGAAACAAATATGAGGGTGAATTCAAGGATGGGAAGCTAAATGGAAAGGGTGTTTTTACATGGGCTAATGGCGATAAGTATGAAGGCATGTTTGTTGATGGCAGCCGAGATGGCAAAGGGGTCTTAATTGGCTCTAACGGCTATAAATACGACGGTTCTTGGAAAGCTGGTAATCGAGAGGGCACGGGGTCGATGGTTGGGTTGGATGGACTTAAATATGATGGAGAGTGGAAGAATAATAAGTACGATGGACATGGCGTAATGTCACTGCCAGATGGCGGTAGATCTGAGGGTCAGTGGAAGGATGGGCTGAGGAATGGTCGGGGAGTATTCATTTGGGCCAATGGCGATAAGTATGAAGGTGAATGGTTGGATGGAAAACAAAACGGATTTGGCACTATTACCTATAAAAATGGAATATACAAGACTGGAACGTGGGTTAATGGAAACATTACTCAGATCACAAATACAAATATTAAAACTGATCCAGAGGCGTCATCGCAGCCTACAGTTTCAAGAGTATCAAGCGATCAGGCTCCAGTAACTATTAATGGAGCTAAGGATAAATGCAAAGATTTGGGTTTCAAATTAGGCACTGACGATTTCGGAAAATGCGTACTCCAATTAACAAGATAATGAGTTTCGCTTTTCTTTTATTTAGCTTAACTGCTGTAATGGCTTATGCTGCGCCATCAAGGATTGACTGTCTTGAGAGGCTAGGTAATGGGGCAACGAAGGAGCAATTAGATTCCTGTGTAAGCGGAAAGTTAGCCATGACACCCAATATTAGCCAGCAAAGCAGCATAGAAACCAGCGCTGAAGAGGTTACTTGTTCTAATATGGGGTTCAAGAAAAAAACAGAAGCTTACGGTAAGTGTGTTTTAGAGCTTATGGAGAGAAAAGAAAACTCAGTAGCTAGCACCGATCCAGATGATGCGACATGTAGAAAATACGGATTTATAAGAAAAACTGATGAATACTCAAAATGTCGGCAAAAAATTGATCAGGCTAGGGCACAAGCAAAGCAGCAGCAAGCGCAATTTGCAGCTCGACAGGCGCAGTATCAGCAACAGCAAGAGGCATACGAAGCAGCTAGAGAGCAGCAGGCTTGGTTAAGTATTATGCGTATTGGTCTAGCGTTAGTGGGGCAAGGCACTTCAGGTGGCGGATATTATGGTGCAGCCCCTGTCGCACCGACTGCCCCTCAATTTGGCCCCAGAACTTATGTTCTTCCTAATAATCAAGTAATGACATGCAATACAACCGGCAATATCACTAATTGTTTTTAAATAACAACTACATCAATTTTCGTTATACAAATTATTTATAAAGACTAATTTTTATCCGGTTAAAAATATTTAAAAGAAAGTTTTGAAGTCTATGCGCTAGATGATTACAAATGTTAGCGCCTGTCTATACTGCATCGAAGAAAGACTAAGTTATGAAAAATAAATACTATGCCTTATTTCTACTTTTATTTTGTTTTTGTGAAGACTCTTTTTCAATGACTTATGAGGATTACTTAGATTGTCAGATACAAGCAACTCAAAATTATATTAATGATAGAAATAGTTGTAACAATACGCAATATCGTTATCAACAATCTAGTTGCCTATCTTTTGCTTACAAAAAATTCGCTTCTGAAATTTGCTCTAAGGCAGCATCAATATCGCTAAATTCTATTTCGTTAATGTATTCCCAATTAAGTGAAGTGGATGATCCTACGAATGCTAGATTTTATTCTGCCGATAAACGACAAAAGATTTATAGTGAAATTAAAGGGTTGATTGACAATGAAGATTCTATTGCTATTTCGTTGGCGAGAAGTCAGGATGCAAACATTAAATCTGCTTACTATGAGTCCAGGGCAAATCAAAACTTGAACACTGCCATGTATTTCCTCGGGGCAACAATCAGAAATACCAATTCAAACGGATCTTACAACTCCCCAAGCACTTATATTCTTAACGGTAAAGTTATTAATTGCTCGACTGTTGGAACAATGACCTCTTGTTTATAGCTCTATCTAGGAGTTACTTAAAGATAATATGCAAGCTATTCCGAGTTTTCATCATGCTGTGCATATAGCCTATTCATAAGCTAAATTTGAAACAGGTGGATTTGGAAAAATGCGTACTCCAATTAACAAGATAATGAGTTTCGCTTTTCTTTTATTTAGCTTAACTGCTGTAATGGCTTATGCTGCGCCATCAAGGATTGACTGTCTTGAGAGGCTAGGTAATGGGGCAACGAAGGAGCAATTAGATTCCTGTGTAAGCGGAAAGTTACCTGCAAGGGTTTTTCATTTTTGATACATTTTCGATCTAGAAATAATCATCTAATTTGATTAAAATGTGATGGAAGCAGTTAACTACGGAATCTAATTATTTGATCATGAAAATATCTCCCTTTACCCCATTCCCCCGTGGACTTACCAACAAAGAATCCAAAAAAGAGGTTAGACGCAGAATAAGACTATGCGTTCAGCTTGGATTATTACCAAAGCCAAAGGTAAAGGCTGATGAATTGCGGGGCTAAGCTACGTTGTAAAGATATCTACTGTAATAAGCCTGCATTAGCCAATAAACGCAGATGTAGGCTTCATGGTGGCCTCTCTTTGGCAGGCAAAGAGCATCCTAACTTCACACATGGGTTACGATCCAAGCAATACACTGCTAGAGCAAAAGAAGCCCGTGAAAAACTGCGAGAGTTGCTTTATGTCGGTCGCTTATTGAATATGTTTGTGGAGTAGCTGGAATACATCCTGACCACTCAAACGATGACGTCTGACATAAAAGTTACGCTACCCTATAGAGTTTTCGAATATGGGGGTATCTAAAATTACTGAGACATTATTTTCACTCACCCATTACATGTTTGAATAATTTAAATCTCCAGATGATTGAGTATTCATTTGAAGTAGCAGAATTAGCAGAATTAGCAGTAGCAACAAAGAAGATTTAAAAAGAAACTATTTTTGCCATTTCGACTAAGTTAATTGGCTGTTGCTAATGCTAAAGCTGCTATTCATGCTAATTTGCTAGAAGTTCTCGATAGGAATTTCCCTTTTATTGCACTGCAGAAGCTGGGGATTTACATAAACCCACTGTGTCTTTCCTTCAGTTGCCAACGCAATCCTAGACTTGGATATCAACTCCTCTAATGCCTTATCTAGAGGTACCTTTTTTCTTAACGAGTTAGGCCCCTTCTGAAGGATATCGCTTTTTAGAACTCTCTCTATATTTCGCTGATCACAGTATTTGACTAGCCACCTATCAAGTTGTGCAATCTTTAACTCTTCTGGCGATAAGACTAACTCCCCGAAGAATCGTTTTGATTCATTCAGATGCCATTCTGCAAGAGCGCAACCACTATTAAGATGACTTAAATCAATTTCAGAGCTTTCTGGCTCGCAAAACATTTGTAAATTGCAGGCAAGTCTAACCGCATTATCGGCAATTTTGCTGGCCACATCTCGAACATCGCTTAATTCACCGCCCACCTTCAGCATTAACTCAATTCGATTATAGAAAGCCTTCCATGCTTCTTTAGCTGGATTAGAAAGTCTGATTTTCTTTGGCTCAAGCTCGCCATTTTTATTAATTGGCGCATCTTTATTCAAAATTTTATTTAATTTTTCGTGAAATAGATTTAGCTTGGGGGAGTTTTCTGGAGGTTCTTCAAAAAAGCGGGTACCTTGTGTAGATGCAGGCCATGCTAATAAGAATCGTGCAAAAAACCCCGTCCCACGAGCTAGCTCACCAGATGATTCGTTAAATGCTCTTAGCGTAGCCTCTTGAACTTGAAGAGATATTGATAATCTAGCCCCTCTTAGTTGGAAGGATTCACTTGTTTTTCTCTCTATGCGGATAGAGCCACCATCCCAAAATGTGTTTAGTATCCCCAAGTTCATCATGAGAGAGTCACCTTTCATGCTGTGAGAGCCAAAAACAATTCCCGCTTCAGATGAGGTTATTGATCCAGCTGGCCAATTTTTATAAAGACTAGTAGTTAGGGCTTCCGCAGTTGTGTCGGAATAGGTTAAACGTGGAAATTTAGGCGCCTTGGGTTCATCCCTCATTAATTTCTCAAGTTCTCTTTCGTAATATCCACTATTTGCTTCCCCGGTTTTTTTACCTCCCTTTGCGAGATATTTTATTTTTTCGCTTATTCCGCTCACTTTTGCCTGCCAAGATGCTTGGTTTGCCTTGTATAGCTTGGTATCAAGTTTTGCTAACTCTGCTTGTTGGGATTCGTATATGTGGATAGGCTCTGAAAATACCCCGTCACAGGTAGATTTACGTTCACCGCTATCAGCTACGGTTAGCGTGAATAAGCTAGATGGACCTGAGAGTTTATTGGATCTAACCACATCAAAATGCATCTGTATTGCTGTACTTATTGCGCTTAATGCTGCTGTAGCAAGCATTGGATATGGAGCTTTTATGTATTGATGTGCCTCATCAACAGCATCTTTTATTGTAGGGGGAAGTGATTCTCGTGGGTAGGGCCTCTCCTCCTCAAATGAGATTAATGATTGTGGTTGTTGAAAATCTAATGGATTGGTAAAATCATTTAGCATTGAATGAGCTTTCTTATTTAAATTGATGCGAATGAGGAAGTTAGAGCTAGATTTGGGGTGCAACCCTGTCTAGCTCGTTTTGTTTTGAGGTTCATGGTTTAGCCTTGTAGTTGAGTGGGTCCTTTTCCCACTCTGCCAAATCAGAATTTTTAAAAGCGGTAATGCCTGCTGAAAGTTTTACAGGCTTTGGGAAGCTACCGTTTTTCACCTTGCGCCATAGGCTGGCTGGCGAAATGGGATATGTACTGCATACTGCTTTAGGACGTTTGTACCCGTGCGTTTCGCTAGGACTTATTTTGTCACTTAGATCAACCATGATGAAAATCTCCTTAAATTGGCGCATTCGATTGAATGCAGTCCCAACTAGGATTAATTCTCAGGTCACTTTTAACCGCCAAGACGTACCTTAACCGCCAAGACGTACCTAAGCTATATTTTTATTGGCCTCTAGGACTTATCTTTTTTTCTGCAGCCACCGTTTCAAGTGCGTTTTTGCAGATTCGATAGTGCTTTCGTATTTCATCAGCCAATTCTTCGGATAAAGATTTGCCAATCTTCAACCCCTTGGCTTTTGTTATTTGAACGATAGTTCTACCAAATTCAGCCCTAGTAAGTCTGCCATCTATAAGTCTTTCGAACCTTCCCTTTAACGTTGGTGAAATATCGTTTAAGTTACTGTCAACAACTTCAAGAGTCGCATTCAAAGCATCATCTCGCTTCCTAATTTTGTGTGCGCCACGTGTACCTGTGTCTGCACGGCTATTCCAAACTTCAATAACGTGATCTACCCCGTTATATTTAAAGGGATGAGTTTCTATTGGCTCAGCTTTTGGTAATTTAGTTCTTGGCATTACGCTTTCTTTCGCATGGTTATGACTTGACTTGATTTTTTGATACTCGGTTTGTCCATGAATGCAGACCACTCTTCCATTAATTTCCTACGTTTCTCAAAAAATGTTGTTCTCTCGTAGCTCGCTTTCACAGTATCGGAGACCTTGTGGCCATTTGCCGCTTTACGAATCTCATCGGGATAGTCCGTCTGTTCTGCCATCCAAGTCCTGAATGTGGCTCTGAATCCATGTGGTACAGCCTCTGAAGTAAATTCTTGACGTTCTTTCATGTCACGCATTAGCTTGGAGAGTGCTGAATCTGATAGGGTTTTATTTGTAGGGCTTGGAAATAGATATGGAGAAGAAATGCCATCTCGCTCTTGTCTTTTGCTTAGATCTTGCAAGAACTGTAATGCTGACTTTGATAGCGGAACTGTATGCTCAACTCTCATTTTGGTATCTACGGCAGGAATGCTCCATACGGCATTATCAAAATCAATATATTCCCAGCGAGCTAGTCTTACAGAGCCTGATCTAAAGCCGGAATAGATCAAGAATTCAAGCGCCTTAGCACTAATTGAATCTATCTTTCTAAGTCTGGACATAAAGTCACCAAGCTCTTGATAGGGCAGAGAGTAATGGTTTTCAACAGTTTTAATCTTCTTAGGTGACGCAAGCTGGGTATCCAAAAACCCCTCCCAAGTTGCTGGATTATTGCCGCTACGATATTCATTCACAATCGCATAGTCGAACACAGCCTTCATTCGCTGTTGAACTCGGTTCGCAGTTTCTGTTCTAGCCTCCCAAAATTTGCCAATATTTTTATTGGTTTTCGGATCATGGATATCCTGTAGCAAAACATCCAACACATTACGCATGGTAATGTCACCGACTAGCATATTTCCAATTATTGGATAGGCATATGTTTTGAGAGTAGAACGCCATTGCTTTTTATGTTTATCGTTTGTATGCCCAGACTCTTTAGCATCCATATATGACTCGGCACAATCTTTGAAGGTCTTATTTTTAGCTATTCGAGCAATGAGATCACTTTGAATTTGTTTGCGCTTAAGTCTTGGATCAATTCCTTGCTTGATGTCATTTGCCATTGACCTAGCCAATTCCCTAGCTTCAGCAAGTGATACCTGCGGATAAGATCCAAGTCCAAATGGAACTCTTTCTGTACCTATATAGGTTCTTAGAATCCATGATCTGGGGGGAATTGATCCAGCTCCCTTAGGTGATCTTATCTGTAGATTGAGGCCTGAGACCCCTCCAACTGCGTGCCATCCAACTTTAGATAGGTTGTCTACAGCCTTAGCGCTCATTGGTTTAACTAGTTTTGGCATAATCCTACTTACATACCTAAAAAGATGAGATTCTAGTATACCGAATGAGATTATTTGATACACTAAATAAACCTATAGACCATATAAATAAAGGATTTAAGTGTCTCAATAAATATCATCGTGCATCAAAAATGGCAGATCTCGTCTCCGCCAGAATCTATTAGATTCAAGTACTTAGAAGCATTTACAGTAAATGAATAAGCCCCTTAATTGGGGCTTTTTTATTGCTAAAAAATAGCCAGGGTCACTATGGCAGTGAGTATGACGTTTGATTTCTCTCGAGCTGATCTGCTTATATTTCCTTCCCAAAAATCTCTTATCTTCACCACATTAGATCTTTGCTAGAGCCTTGATGAGAATTTTGGGTTCGGGTTTTGTGTGAATACTCATGAAGCTTAAATGGTAATCATTATCATTTAGAATGAATTCGCCTTGCGTTGCTGGGGACGGCTTTTGAGGTATTAAATAATTAAATAATGTGGATTAGCGATATGAATTCTGGCATGGGTGTGGTGAATTTATGGTTGGGTGGTGGACTGGTCATTCAAGTAACGGCGTTGATTTTGCTAGGGATGTCTATTACATCTTGGACAGTAATGCTGGTGAAGGGCGTATTGATCTATAAATCCAAGAAGCAAGCAAAACAATTGAATAGTTTTTGGCATAGCCCAGACTTAAATGAAGCTCTTGAGGTGCTCGAGTTAAAACAGCAAGAAGATAATCCATTTAAGTCCTTAGCGCTTGAAGGGCAAATTGCCATGCGTCATCATCGGCGCACCGAACAGCACTTGCATGATTCTCTTGATTTAAATGATTGGATTACTAGTAGCCTTAGGAATTCGATAGATGATGCAAAAGAGCGGTTTGGATCAGGACTGATTGTTCTAGCATCAATTGGATCTACGGCGCCATTCGTTGGTCTCTTTGGTACTGTCTGGGGTATCTATAAAGCTTTGTTAAGCATTGGTGATGGTGGAATGTCCAGTATTGATCAGGTCGCTGGGCCAGTAGGGGAGGCCTTGGTGATGACCGCATTTGGTTTAGTAGTTGCCATACCTGCCGTCCTTGGATATAACGCATTGCTAAGGAGTAACCAATTCATTTTTGGCAAGCTTAATCGCTTTGCTTACGATTTGCGCGCATTTTATGTGACTGGAATCTGTATCAAAACTACGGAAGAACGTAAATGAGCTTTGCAAGTTTTGATAGCAAAGAGGATCGGTTTATTAACGAAATTAATATGACTCCATTTGTAGATGTCATGCTGGTTTTATTAATTATCTTCATGATCACTGTCCCAGTCTTAAAACATGCTGTTGATATAGATTTACCCCAGGCATCGAGTAAAGCAAAAGACCATCAACTAGAGGTATTGAGCTTAAGTATTGATCGGAATGGTCAATATATGCTTGATCGGCGGAGTTTAGATGGGGTCGGCTTAAGCAATGCGTTGCAAGAGATTGTTAAATCAAAGCCCCGAACTGTGCTGCATATTTACGGTGATAAAAAAGTTGAGTATGACCATGTGGCTAGGGCAATGAGCATTGCGCATGCTGCTGGAATTGAAAAAGTTGGCTTTGTAACTACTCCAAGGGAAAAATAATGAATTCAGAAATGCAAAAGCAAGTCCTTGAAAGTAGTAAACAGGTTCTTGGGATGTCGGAACACAAATTTACCAGTGCGGATCTCTTTGGAAATACCAATTCTGTATTAATAGATCATCGCGGGGTGATGTATACCTTACGTATTACTCAATTTGGAAAATTGATACTGACCAAATAGTAGTCAATGCCCAAGTTTATCCATCAGTCTCTCTTCGTCCGGATAGGATTTACGGTCTTTGTTTTTCATATGCTGATTTTGATGGCGATGGTTTTATTTGGGTTGCAATTTTCCAGAGAGAAGCCGAA
>Ga0364921_10268_pt1 | contig 17316 bp, 20 predicted proteins | sample ExccelJu500001D3_2_FD_206956 | JGI IMG/M metagenome (GOLD analysis project Ga0364921, IMG submission 206956) | Enriched cells from Trout Bog Lake Hypolimnion, Wisconsin, USA - BchlTB.June20.5000.01.D3 | ecosystem: Environmental > Aquatic > Freshwater > Lake > Hypolimnion/Profundal zone | place...
TTTCATGTTTACCTTTTCTAGTGTGGTTTGTCTCAGGGTCTCAAAAGAGCCCATTAATATGTTTTTATGAATACGATTACGAATTCAAGAATCATTAGATCAAGTGATCTCGAAATAATCTATTGATATTCATCAAAACTAAGCGAAAACACCTAGAAATTAGGTAAATTAGCCTTCCGGCGAAGCTGACCCATTTTTAATACAATTGAAAGAATATGGGCGCCTCAAGCGCTAGCGCCCCCTTTGACTATAAAAAACGAGACAGCGCACAAATTAAATATAGGTTAATCACGAATGAGTAAGTTAAAACTTGGATTTATTGGCTTGGGCATTATGGGTGCTCCAATGGCGTCCCATTTACTGGCTGCTGGCCATGAGTTATTTATTAACACCCGTAGCAAGGTACCTGATGAGTTTGCAAATAGCGCTGCTGTTGTTTGTGCAACTCCTGCAGAAGTGGCAAAAAAAGCCGACATTATTATCACGATGGTTCCGGATACGCCAGATGTTGAAAAAGTTCTTTTTGGTGAGAATGGAGTTGCTCATGGCCTAACTAAGGGCAAGATTGTGATTGACATGAGCTCGATTTCCCCAATTGCTACCAAAGAATTTGCTAAAAAGATCAATGATCTTGGCTGTGAATATTTAGATGCTCCTGTTTCAGGTGGGCAGGTAGGCGCTAAGGGTGGAACCCTAACTATTATGATTGGCGGAAAAGAATCTGTTTTCCAGGCAGTTAAGCCTGTGTTTGAATTGATGGGTAAAAATATTACTTTGGTTGGTGATAATGGCGCCGGCCAGGTTACCAAGGTGGCCAATCAAATTATTGTTGCTTTAAACATTGAGGCGGTAGCAGAGGCGCTTTTATTTGCCTCTAAAGCTGGCGCAGACCCTGCCCGAGTCCGCGAGGCTTTGATGGGTGGATTTGCAAGCTCTAAAATCTTAGAGGTTCATGCTGAGCGCATGATCAAGAGAACATTTGATCCTGGTTTTAGGATTGAATTGCACCAAAAAGATTTGAATTTGGCATTGAGTAGTGCAAGAGCGATAGGCGTTTCTTTGCCAAATACCGCTACTGCACAAGAATTATTTAACTCCTGTTTAGCTCATGGCGGTCAGGCTTGGGATCACTCTGCAATGGTTAAGGCGCTTGAGAAGCTCGCTAATTTTGAGATTGGTCAGAAGTCTGCATGAAGTAACTCCCTGCATTTAGTCAGCAAGTAGGAGCACGGAAACCCCATCAGAAATGAAGGAATTTTTTGTTTGGGTAAATATGGTTTGCTTCTAATGCAAAGGCGAGTCAAGTGTCAAGCTAGAAACTCTGATTCTTAAACGGACTTAATAGCGAGGCTGGTCTTCTCAGGGATCTACAAATGAAAACGCCCCGCAGAGCGAGGCGTAGTAATGCTGGTGGGTCGGGCGAGATTCGAACTCGCGACCAACGGATAAAAGACTTAAGCATTGTGACTAACAGTTTTTAGGTCATTAACGAAACACTGTCAATAAAGTGCTGCGACATCGGGGGGGATTCTTGGGGAAAGTGTGAATTTATAGAACGCCGTTAGAATCGACAATATCTGATTGGAGCGTCGCGTTAACTGAGAAACTATTACTCCAAAAATAGGAGAAATCCTTGTTACTCGCTAATCACTATGGCGCCTTCTTATCAAAGTCAGCATACTTGTCATGACATGCTTTACAGGCGTTATAAATATTGCCTCCAGCATCAAATAAAGCATCTTTATTTTTGTCTTGTGCAGCTTTTAGTGTCACTTCAGAGGCGCTACTCAATTGCTTGGCATATTCTAGCCACTGTTTATTGTCCTTGGCTCTACCTTCGATCATCAAGATGTTTCCAGCTTCAAGCAAAATAGCTGCGCTATTTCGTACAGCATCCCATTGCTCATCGGTTCGAGGGTAAATTTCTGTAGTGCCTTTGACAGTTGAAATGGATTTGACCGAATCCCAGATCACATCAGCATTGGGATCAATAATCCATTCCATAAGCTGATGGAGAGAAAGCGAATTATTTAGTGCAGGAGTTTTGGGGCTACAACCCAATAGCAAAGCAAAGCACGAGAGGAGGACGGCCACTTTAAGTTTCATTTGATATCCCTAATTACGAATCAATTGATAAATCTTAGTATTTTTTGCTTGTATGCTACTTACCTATCATTCTGATGTTTTTTTGGCAATCCGTTTATTAATATTTTTGGGCATTGGCTCATCGGGCTCGTTCTATTTATCCCCCGCTTGATTTGCCATACATACAACTATAGACACAAATTCGGCGATAGTTAAGTCTAGCTTCCTTCTTTTGTTGGTATTGCTCTCACCTCGTGATAACTATAGAAAGTAATGTGCGCTTGGCCTTCTTTAATTAACCCCTTCCACAGCCTGATTGCTTATTCACATATCTGCTTCAGGGTAAACCAGTAGGAAGACAAGTATTCAAAAAGAGCATACTTGCTCAATGATATCAAGGTATGTGTATGCATAACCAATAAAATAATTAGGAGACAGAAATGAATGAGAGCAGTGATCGCCGTCTTTTCTTAAAGGGCACTACTTTGCTCTTGGTGCAAGCTGGCATGATTGGCAATGCATTCGCGGCAGGTGAAAGCAAGGCTAATGTAGTGGGTGATGGTTTGACTCGCTACGTAGCAGAATTTATCTGCAATACCCAGTTTGACAATATTCCTGCGTCGACCCTAGCTCTTGGTAAAAAATCATTTCTGGACGGACTGGGCTTGGCAATTTCTGGAAGTGCTACGGAATTAGGCGACATCGTCCGCAAGCACATTGCTAGCCTCAATATTCGTTCTGGGCCGGCCATCATTATTGGCACCAATATCACCACTGCCCCTCGATTTGCTGCCTTTGCAAATGGAATTGATATTCACGCTGATGATTATGATGACACTCAGCTTGCTGTAGCTAAAGATCGTGTTTATGGTTTATTAACCCATCCCACTGCACCCGTTTTGCCATCAGCTTTGGCTATTGGTCAATTGACAAAGTCCAGCGGTAAAGAAGTAATGCTGGCTTACCAGATTGGCGTGGAAGTTGCATGTAAAGTTGCTGAGGCAATCAACCCGCGACACTACCAAGCAGGATTTCATTCAACAGGAACCTTAGGCGCCATTGGGTCTGCCGCAGCAGCTGCAAAACTATTGCACCTCGATGTTCCGGCAACCATTAGGGCTCTGTCAATTGCCGCAAGTGAGGCTGCTGGATTGAGGGAAAACTTTGGAACAATGACCAAACCCTTTCATGCGGGAAGAGCCGCAGAGAGTGGAGTGGTTGCAGCGCAGTTTGCTCAGGGAGGCTGGACTGCGGCCGATAAAATCTTAGAAGCTCCTAGAGGATTTTTTAACGCTGCTGGCGGTGGATATGATGTCAATGCCATTCAAGGAAAGCTAGGTAACCCCTGGACATTTGACGATCCTGGAATATCTATTAAGCCATTTCCGTGTGGTTCGCTAAATCATCCCGGTATGACAGAGATGCAAAGGCTCATTAAAGCAAACAATATTAAGGCAAAAGATGTGGTTCGGGTGCGAGTTGGCACCAATAGTAATATGCCAAACGCACTCATTCATCATCGACCCACTAATGAACTGCAAGCAAAATTCTCAATGGAGTTTTGCATGGCTATTTTGCTCTTAGAGGGTAAAGCAGGTTTAGCACAATTTAATGATCAGGTGGTCAATCGCCCGGATGTGAAAGCGATGATTGAGAAAGTTGATTTTGTTGTTGATCCCGTGGCTGAGGCAGCTGGTTACGACAAGATGACTACGATCATTGATATCAAAATGGCTGATGGCCGCACCGTCTCAGGGCGAGCCGACTTTGGGAGGGGAAGCCCTGCTGACCCCATGAGTTATGACGATGTAGCGGAAAAGTTTTTACAAAATACGGATTTTGCTAAGTTCCCAAAAAGGAAGGCTGACAACGTCATTGCACTAGTAAGAAACTTTGAGACTATCAGCAACATTGATCAGCTAGCAAAACAATTAACGAGATAGTAATGTTTAACTTAATAATGTATGAAGGAGAGAAGTAATGCGCAGCAATAAATTAGCACAATATTTTTTGGCAATAATGCTCGGCCTCATTGGGGCTACAGCGCACGCTCAAACTACGCTGCCTGGTGGCTTTGTGAAAATGACGCCGAGCGAAATTGTTTGGAAAGATGGTGAAAATGGAATTAAAAATACGGTTCTATTTGGGGACCCCAGTAAACCTGGTCTTTATATTGTGAGAAATATTTTTCCAGCTGGAGTAATGAGCACTCCCCATTCACATGATCAAGATCGCTGGGTTACGGTGATTAAAGGAGTCTGGTATTCCGGAACGGATGCTAGTTGGGATCCGAAGAGCACTATTGTGATACCAGAAGGCAGCATCATGTTTCATCCGGCCAACGCTGTTCACTTTGATGGTTCTTTAAAGGAGCCTGTCGAAGTGCAAATCATCGGCATGGGGCCCGTGAAAACAACTTATGTTTATCCAAGTGAAGGCAAGTATGGCAAACCCCATAAATTAAATTAAGTCGGGTTTTTTGGCTGATGCTTGAAATAGATTGGTTTCTATTTAATAGGCAGATTCTTGATATTCCGCAATGAGCTCATCATGAACCTTAATCTTAAAAGTTGGCGCGAATGCTAGACTACTTAAGTAGTAGAAACAAAGTCTAGATTTAGATGGTTTAAGTGAATATTAAAAAAAGACTTCAGTGCTATAAAGGATCAAATCGATCACATTTCAATGTGTGCTCTTAATCCATAGAAATTAACTGGCCCACGATCTGCGTTGTATCCAGGATTAGCTATACGCTGATAATCTGCTGAAAGCGAGAGACTTTTGTAAACATTCCAGCTATAAAAAGTCTCAAAAATTTGTTCTTTCTTATAGTTGAGTCTGCCATCGCCAATGAACATGGTTACACCACCTTTTTGTAGGTAGCTAATTTGTTGTGATGAGATTCCATTAAGTGCGGCGCCAATTCCAATAGTGTCTTGCGGTCTGCCCCAATTAGTGCCTTTGATAGATAGGCCACCAGACAACGAGTCACTGATATCAGTGAATGCTTGCGTTTCAGTTTGGCCGTTATTCCAACTCCACCTTCCAAAGGCACCAATATTTTCTGTAATTGCTTGCTCACCATTTAACGCGTAACCCCATTTGGTTTGATACCCATATCGCGTGCTTAATATATCTGGAGTGGTATTGGTTTGTTGGCCAAAACTAATCGCATTGTTATATGTCGACATAATTCCGCGATTTTGAAAGACTAGAACTCGCGCCTTTCCAGCTTGTCCATTAATCGTATGAAGATGAGTTAATTCAGCTGTATTGCCGTATTGTTGCGTGAGGTCATAGTCTAGCGCCAAGGCATTTGGTGTTTTGGGCATGGCTAGACGTGCCAAACGTATAACCCATTCTTCATCGTGATAGTACTCACCCACAAAGCCATAGGTATAGCCACGAGAGTTGGCAGCATAGTCATAAGCACCACTGGCCATCAGTGACCAGTTTAGAAATTGTGTGCGAGGATCATGACTGTATGTATTGGCATCAAAGAAATCTAATGCTGAAAATGTTCCATATGAGACTACAAGGCGACGCTTATCTACATTACCTGCTAACTGATTCGCAACACCTTCAATATGTTCTTGTCCACCACCAAAGCCAAAGGTCTGGCGTACAAACATTCTCGCCATGTAATAGATTGGTGGAATGGCGGTTCCCTTTTGTAGCTCACCATTACTAAACCCACCTAAACCACTCAGACCAGAGAAGGGAATGCCTTCAAACATCTCAGGGTTAATATAAGCTTCAGCACCCTCCCACAGTCTTGTTCCTAAAAACGCTGTAGCTGAGAAGGTATAACTTTTAGAGATATCGCCATCAGATTTATTTAAAAGACTTTTGGCTCCGTAGTAGGGGGAGTTGAAGTTATTTTTAAATTGATTGATATAGGTTCCTTGCCCATGAACACTCCATTGCTCTGTATCGCCCGCGTCATCATGGGGTCCATCAGCATATGGCGTATCGCTTACAGGGGCGATGGCAAGAAGAGTGGGTGTATCGCTAACAGAAGACTCAGCATTCGTAGTTAAAGATAGAAAGCAAAGGCATGCAGCGCTTAATAGGCTGAGGAAACCAGTGTGGTTAGGATGAAATGAGAAAACCATCGAAAATGCCGGGCATATTTAATGAGAATTATTCTCATCTTAGCATACAATTAAGAATGATTCTCACTTATGAAGCTGTCGGAGATTGCCATTGGTGCTTACATCAAGACATCCGAGAAATGCTGCGGCTGCAGCAAAAAATGACAAAGGCCTGTCCGTGGGTTTGCTAGTAGATCAGTGTTTTGGGTATTCGTGCTCGCCACATAAATTCATATAAACTAGTCCACAAGAAAATAATAAGCTGGAGACCTATGCGTAATAGTGCATTACTAGATTTCTGCGCGTACCTTGAAAATACCCCATTAGCCCTAGCAATACAAGGTAGTTTTTGGATGGTACCATTGATGCAAACGTTGCATATCTTGGCTATTTCAGCATTGCTGATTGCAGCGCTAATGATTAATTTTCGGGTTCTCAACGTTGGCAACAAAAGTGATGCGGCTTCAGTGGTTATTTCGCAATACGTCAATATTATTTGGCTAGCGCTGCCTATTTTGTTTATTTCCGGGAGCATTTTGATTGTCGGGGAGCCAGCCCGCTCGCTTGCTAATCCAGCCTTTCAGATGAAAATAATCATGTTGCTAATGGTTATTGCAATTACTTTGAGTATTCAAAAAATCAGAGCGCCAAACGGTACGCCATTAAGATCTGATAGAAAAGTTAAGTTATTAGCAGTCCTTTCTTTAATGCTTTGGTTTGGTATTGTTGCTTGTGGTCGTTGGATTGCTTACACCTAATAAAAAATGAACGACATCCTCATTCTTCTATATAACAGCCATCTTGCCCAAACTGTTCGCGAAAATGAACTCTTATTTCCGTGGATTGAAACATTTCATGTTTTGGCAATTACTCTTGTTTTTGGTTCAATCGCGTTAGTGGATTTGAGGTTGATTGGTATTCGCGCATTAAACCGCCCGATTAGTAAGATTTCCCAGGAGCTTTTACCAATTACTTGGGTAGCCTTTTTGCTGGCTACAGTGACCGGTACAATTCTGTTTGTGTCTAATGCGTTAAGTTATAGCCAAAATTTTTACTTTATTTCTAAAATTATTTTTCTGACGTTGGCAGGAATTAATATGCTGTGCTTTCAATTGGTGATTGGTCGCAATCTTGAGGCATGGAATCATTTGCAGACTCTTCCGTATTCGGCGCGCGTTTCTGGTGCTATTTCTTTGATTTTATGGGCTAGCATCCTATTTTGTGGTCGTTTGATTGGTTTTACTCTTGAACCTGTTTTGGCAATTTCTTAAGGAAGAAAGATGAATAGTAAGCATCTGTTTTTCATGTTGGCGCTCATGGTGGGGGTAGTGACTCCATCCTTTTGTGGCGCTCAGTCGACTAAGCCTATTATTAACCCCCCACCTACTGCTAAGGATTGGGCAAATCTAGCCAAGCTGCCAGATTGGAGTGGGGTCTGGAATCCAAAAATTTCCGACCAAGATAATCAGGCCAAAACCAATATGCCACCTTGGGTGCCAGCTGCCAACGAACTTATTCAGTTTCAATTGGCAGAAGAGAAAGCTGGTAGGCCGCCCCCGCTTTTTGTGAATTGTCTTCCTGAGGCTATGCCATCCTGGATGTTAATCACTCATAATGCAATGGAGGTTCTTTTTACACCGGGTAGGGTGACGATGCTCGGTGAGTCTGATGGCAATCGATTGCGCCGCATCTATACAGATGGCCGTTCACATCCTGAGGATCCGGATCCTACATTTCATGGGCATTCTATTGGTAAGTGGGAAGGGGATACGCTTGTAGTGGATACGGTCGGCATCTTACCGCAATCTCTCATTGCTATTAGTGAGGCTGCCGGCGTTCCCAATAATGGCGATATGCGTGTTATTGAGCGGATTCACTTGGTAGGTAAGAATGAATTACACGATGAGATTGAGGTGATTGCCCCTCATGTATTAACAAAACCATGGAAGACAACTAGAATCTTCTTTAGACAGCGCGCTCGCAAATTTGACATCGTTGAAGGTGTCTGTCTAGAGGGTTACTTTGCCCCAGGAAAAGATAAGCAGGGTAACGATGTTTTTCTCCCCATTCAGCACGATGTTGGTGGCAACCGCATTCCACCTCAGTGAGTATTTAATATTTAAGGAGTCATTATTTTGAAATTCAAAAATTTAATTTGTTTAGTCCTATCAGTTTTTACTTTTATTTTTTCAATGCAGGCATCGGCGCACCATTCCACAACAATGTTTGATAGGGAAAAGGTTTTGACTATTTCTGGGACTGTCAAAGAAGTGCAATGGACAAATCCTCATGTGGCCATATTTGTTTTTGGAACTATCAATGATGGCGATACTCCGGCCTTATGGCTCATGGAGATGACAAGCCCTGGTAATTTGGTGCGTGCCGGAGGTTGGTCCAGAAACGCTGTAAAGGCTGGAGATAAGGTGGTTGTAGACTTTAGTCCTTTGCGCAATGGCGCTAAAGGCGGAGCGCTAAAGAAAATTACCTTAGTAGATACTGGGAAGTTTTATACAGCTGATATTAGGGCTCAAGAAAGTGCGAATCTTGAGGAGAGAGATCAAAAATAATCTAAAAAGATTAAGATGTACAGACATCAAAGTGTCGCGTTTCGCGACACTTTGATGTCTTCTAAGTTGCTCATAGTGCCATCGGTTGCTGAGCCTCTCACATCCCTGCTCAATCAACGATATTGAGATGCGATATTGTTACCAACAGTTGCCACATATTCCCCAACCTCAAAAGGAAAAGCCCCTTGATTTCTCTAAGAGCTTTGTATTACTGGTGGGTCGGCCGAGATTCGAATCCAGGTGCGGCTATCTCATTCCTTTAGTCCAATCTCATTTAGATATTGGCAGACATTTGTGTTTACATATCGATTTCGAAATTCAACCACCTCATCACCATAGGAAATTGCTTGACGAGTAATTTTTAGAATCGCATCTGTTTTTTTCACATGAAGTGTAGATTGAGCAAAGTCGGGTACTTGAATTGCTTCTACTTCTTCTTTAATTCTTAAAACAGTTACCCTAAAATCATTTTGAAAAAATGCATAAATTGATCCTGGGCGATTTTCAAAATCCCGCTTATTTAAACCTTCAAATCTTCTTTCTGGTAACCATATGCGATCGTGCATTACAGGCTTTTTATCCACAATCCTGAGATTATCTATCATAAAGAGGCTATCTTTTTCATTTATATTAAAAATGTATGACAAATCTTTATTTGCTTTAATTTTTTTAAAAACAAGTAATTGATTTTCTACATGGAGAGGCTCTCCTTTTTTTGATAAAAAATTGAAGAATGTACTAAACGGATTATGATCTTCATGGGTTGCTACGGTAGTGCCAATACGGGCTCGTCTAATCAAAATGTTTTCAGCAACCAAGTCCTCAATCGCTTTCCGAACAGTTCCCACGCTCACGCCAAACAGTACCGCTAACTCAGGCTCTGTTGGGATACGCTCGCCTGGAACCCATTCATGATTGGCTAGTTTATTGAGGATATTTTCACGAACCTGGAAGTACAGGGGTTGGTCAAATTTTGTAGATTTTGTCATTCAATTCAATCGGTTATGAGCTTTTTATGAAATTTCTTTCTAATTGCCTTGACAAGAATTTAATCATATATATGATTAATATGATTAATAGTTTACACCCCATCATCCGAAGGAAAAACCCATGTCAAATTTAATCAAGCATATTGCTATGCGCGTTCTCAATATCGAGGAATCAAGAAAGTTCTACGAATCCGTCTTCGGCTATAAGCATGTAAATACGGTTCTTAGAAAGGGTAAGGTTGGCGATCATATTTCTTGTCATATGACAGATGGATATATGGACTTGACTTTGATTCATTATGAATCACCAAGTGCAGATGAAGCTGATTTTGCGGGGCCCGCTCCATGCATTCATCATATCGGGATGGAAGTTGCCGATCTGGATGCATTTATTAAAGATATCAAGGCCAATGGCGGCGAGATACTAACTGAGCCAGGTCACTTGCCTGTGAAGTTTCGTTCTCCGGGCGGACCAGTGGCAGAAGTGGTTCCAATGAAGCGGTGGGAGGCTGAAACCTTGGGTGCTGGTGTACATGGAGCTGTTCTCGAATAAGTCCTGATATTTTTTGACTTTCGAGCGTGGGTGATTTGAAAAAGCTTACTCGGCGTGACTTGCTATCTTATGGATTGGGATTACCGCTCCTGCCATTTGCATTCAATAATACTTATGCCGCCAGTCAATGGGTAACTGATAAGCCAATTCGATTAATAGTTCCTGCGCAGCCTGGTGGAGGCTTAGATCTCATTGCCAGATTGCTTGCCGATAAGCTTTCACGTTCCATGGGTGTACCTTGGATTGCAGATAACATTGGCGGGGGTGGTGGCACGATCGCCAGCGTAACTACAGCCCGTTCTGCCCCGGACGGTCAAACCCTGATGTTGGTTAACATTAGTACGCATGGAACAAATCCAGCAATTCGCAGTCTGCCATATAACGCGCTCAATGATTTTTCTCACATCGCAATGATCGGGGGGTCTCCAAATGTTTTGGTTGCCGGGCCTACTCTTTCAAATGTGAGTAGTTTTGAGTCTTTACTTGTTGAATTAAAAAAACTTGGTAAACCAGTAACGTATGGATCAGCTGGGCCTGGAACTTCTTCTCATTTATTAATGGAAGAGTTGGGTGTAGCTACTGGTTTGCAATTTATTCATGTTCCTTATCGCGGTATTGGCCCCGCGCTGGTTGATGTTATCGCCGGCAGAACAGATTTAGCATTTCCTGGGCTTATTGCGGCACTTCAATTTATCAAATCAAATCGCCTAAAGCCATTTGCAGTCACTGCGCCAAGCAGGGTTACGCAATTCCCGAATTTACAGACTTTTACAGAAATTGGTATGCCAGAGTTCTCAAGTCTGCAGTGGTATGGAGTCTCTGGTCCAGCCAAAATTCCAGCGGTTATTGTGGATACCCTCAATATTCAAGTAAATCGAGTGCTTCAAGACCCTCAAGTGATCGCCAAACTAGAGTCTGAGTGCTTCACAATTACGCCAATGACACCAAAGCAATTTACTACCTTTGTCTCCAGAGATATCGCTAAGTGGACCAAGCTTGTTAAAGATAGAAATATACAGATTGAGACATGAGGGTTGGTAATTTTTTAGTTGGTTTTCTGGGGTCTATTACTCATTCTGAGTACTGCAATGATTGGTAACCCGACAAATCACCACAAGTGTCCGGAAACACGACACTTGAATCTTGCTTGAGATTCTTATAGTCTCATCGGTTACCCAGCGCCCACTATCCTGACCTATAAAGACCCCATAGATTTACTATTGAGTCCAAACAGTGATCACTTTCACGCCAACCACAAAAGAAAAAGCCCCTATATTTCTCAAGAGGCTTTTGTATAACTGGTGGGTCGGGCGAGATTCGAACTTGCGACCAACTAGACCAAATGACGATTCAATAGTATCGGTCATCTTCTGCCCTGGATCACCAAGAAACGCTAAAACCACCTTCGGGTAGTCTTTTCTTTTGTATTCAGTTACATTCCTCCTATGCAAGCCTTTAAGAAAAGAATTCTCAGTGCCTGTTGTGGCGCTCACATTCTTCATGACGGATATACCGACTTGCTTTATGTGATGTTCCCTATTTGGCAGATGGCATTTGGTTTATCTCTTGCAGAGGTTGGCTCCTTAAAGACTTTGTATTCGGGTGCAATGGCTTCCTTGCAAGTTCCATCAAGCATGTTGTCAGAAAAAGTTGGCGAAAAGCGACTTTTGTTATTTGGGACCTTGATTGCGGCCCTTGGATTTTTATTATCTGGCTGGACTACTGGTTTTTTGGGTTTAGCTACTTGCCTAGTGCTTAGTGGAGTCGGTGCTAGTGTTCAGCACCCGCTTTCCTCTTCATTAACTTCCCATGCATTTGAGGGTCCTGAATTAAGGGGTGCTTTGAGCACCTATAACTTCTCTGGGGATATTGGTAAGGTCTTATTGCCATCTCTCTGCGCAGCTTTGTTAGCAATATGGGATTGGCATATCGTAACCAGCGTGATGGGTTTACTAGGGCTGGTTGCGGTGATGTTTTTAGCGATCGCTTTACCTAAGGCTGCGACTATTGGCGACTCTAAATCCCAGTTATATAAAGCCTCAGATGATTCGGGTAAAAAAAGTTCTAGTAGAAACTTTCTAAATCTGGGTTTTATTTCTTTATCGTCAATTGCTGTAATTGACAGCGCCACTCGAATGGGTTTTCTAACGCTATTACCTTTTCTGTTGATATCTAAAGGAGCCACTGTTACTCAGGTGGGCTTTGCGCTGAGCCTAACTTTCGCCGGCGGCGCCGCAGGTAAGTTTGTTTGTGGGTTTATTGCCGCTCGATTTGGTGTTATCAAAACTACCTTGATTACTGAAATAGCTACAACCATTTTGATGGGCTTAACCTTGCCGCTCAGCGTGGATGTTGCAATGTTGATCTTGCCATTAGTTGGCGTTGCTCTAAATGGAACTTCTTCTGGGCTTTATGGAACAGTGCCTGAGCTGGTTCCGCAATATATGCGATCTAGAGCATTTGGTGTGTTCTATACATTATCAATTGGTGCTGGGGCTATATCACCGCTTGTTTATGGCTTTGCTGGAGACAGGCTGGGAGTGCCCAATGCTGTTGCTCTTGTTGCTGGTTCAGTGCTATTGACTCTGCCCCTGACGCTGGGCTTGAAAAAAGCTTTTAGAAGATTAGAGGTCTAGAGATAGAGACTAACATCTCTAACTTTGAATGGTTTTGGCCCGGGTAACAAGCAAGATTAAAGCTAACTGGCCCACCATCATTTTCGGTTTACCCGACCAACACCATAAGTGTCCGGAAACACGACACTTAAATCTTTCAAGAGACGCTCATAGTGCTCACGGTCACCCAGCGTTTTCCATCCTGACCCAATTAACGACATTTAGACTCCTGATTGTTACCAACAGTCACCAACGCATTCCAAGAAGCCAAAAGAAAAGGGACCACATTGCTGTGATCCCTCGATATTACTGGTGGGTCGGGCGAGATTCGAACTCGCGACCAACGGATTAAAAGAAAAAATACTATAATAAAACCTTTATAAATCAATGCTCAAATTCTGGTGTGTATCAAAGTGTGTAGTTATTATCTTGTTTTATTTGGTATATGGGAATGTTTTTGTTGTTGCTGACTCAATAAAAGTAAGTGCTCGTTTGTAGTGTCTATTAGCAAGCACAGTTAATGTAGCTCTTACATCAACTGTTTCATCCGTTATCTTACCTTCTACAGCCTTTTCTCTTTTAGCATAGGGCAGGTTGGCTCTAATGCCTATATCTGCCCACGCAATCTTCTTGCCTTCGTTAGGGGTGTGTTTGAGTGCGTAGACTTTATAAGCAAAAGATAGAGCGTCAATACTCCACTTGCCACTAATACGATATTGAGCTTCACTTAGCTCCACACTAACACCACGCTTACCCTTTTCAACCAGCTTTAATACTAGTTGTGAGAATGCCTTTTTAAGACTGCGCTGTGACCAAGTAAGAGGGACAACAAGGTTAAGCACCTCTTCATCGTTAAATGGAGCAATTTCATTTATATCTTTAGCTATCTTCATTCTGTATCCCTTTTTAGGCTCAGAAAATAAGTAAGCCTTATCTGTCCACCATTGCTTAAAGTTCACGCTATGTACATTACCAAAGTCTTTGTATAAGTCAGCGTACTTGCCAACCCCATTAGCTTCACAAGTTGCTTTGTAGTCAGCGTTCAATCTTAAAAACATAAACCACCAATAGTACGGACTGTCTGTAACTGTGTCTGGTGGGTTTAGTTCATCAAACGCTTTCCTACTTCTACCAAAAGTGGGGTAGCTACGGATGGAGAAGATAAGGACGCTTCTTTTGCGTATTTCAGCTTTATTTTCCATACAAAAATACTAACACTTTAATTGCTTTATGAAAATGAAAGAGTAAGAAACTGTATTTTTTTGCTGTAATAGAACCATAGCAATTTTGCTATTTTTATAAAGGAAGGACGGCAATTATGAAGATTTATCACTACACAAAATGTAATAGATTGAACAGTATTTTTGAGGACGGATTTATTGCTACAGAAATGAAGCGCACCTTAAGTAGTGAGCCTAAAAATACTGACTTTGTTTGGTTGACTGAAAAGCATACTTACCCCAAAACAGCATTGCCACTCTTTAGTACCTTACCTGAAACTTGCTTGCTTACGCACTTAAAGCATAAGGGTGTATATGTGGACTTAGATAAGATTGGGGCAATTATTGGCAAGTTTTATAGATTTGGATTTAATAGTGCGGATGACAAATTCACAAAATGGTTTCATAGCAAAGAGCGAACAGTTGCTAGGTGTAGAAATCAATGGATAGTAATGGAAAGCATTGCCAATAAAGTTGGGGATGATATTCGCTCATTTTGGATTGCCAAAGAAGATTTGCCACTAGAAAACTTTAGCTTGGAGGTATTTGATGGTGGATGGAAGATGCTTTTAGATAATGTTTCAGTTTCAAATTTAAGCGATAAATCAAAAGAAACAATTGATGAGTTAAAGTCCCTGAGTGTTAAGGTATGCGAAGAATTTGATATTCCATCTTCACATAAAGAGCCTGCTAAAAAATCTGTTACTAGGCTAATTCAACAGCTTTACGCTTCATATCATCATTAACATCAATGTAAGCTTGCGTTGTACTAATGTTTCTGTGTCCAGCTAGAGACATTAGTACACGCACCCCAACTCCCTTACTTGCTAGGTTGGTAATAAATGTTCTGCGTCCACTATGACTGCTAGCACCAAATACACCAGCACGTTTATATAAGTAATGGAAAAACTGTGTAAGCGTATTAGCGTTATAACCATTGCTATTGCGCTTTTGACTGTAAAAGAACTTCAGCTGTGTATCAACTGGTTTGTAAGCATTAGCATACTGTTGTAACTCTTTTTTCAACTTGGCATTCACAAATACGATTCTGGCTTCTTTGGTTTTAGTGTTTTCAGCTTTTAGTCTTATCTCATCCCGCACCTTACCCTCATCATCAACAACATCAGCATAAGTTAAGCTACTTAACTCACCCACCCTACAACCACTATAAAAAGAACAGGTTACTAAAGCGCGATTGCGTATGCTGTGCTTACGTGTAGCTGTGTAATCTAAAACTCTACGCAATTCTTCTGTTGTTAGTGTTTTTGCTTGCTTTGACATAATTTCTACCTCATATGTAGTGTTTTGTATGTCTTTAGTATGTTTTCTTAGTTTCAAAATTCCTACCTCTTTTGGGTATTACTTAAGTAATACTTTTTCTTTCCATAAATCAATTGGTTACGCTGTTTAAGTGCGTATATGTAAGCTTTTCTATATTTCCTTACATTGTTTTATTTATTGGGTTTGTGGCTTATTGACTACAGAATTACGCAGACTTGCGTATAAGCCCTATACGCTGTTTAAGCCGTTCTCAGCTGTATTGCTATACGCTGTGGTGTGTTGTGCGCTTGTAGCTTGTTTTGCTAAGATTGTTTGAATAGAATGAAATTCAAGGAGCGTTCGATGCGTTACAGACCTAAAAAAATAAAACTCGGCAAAACTAAACCAGCCAGTCAACTATTCTTGTTTTCACATGGCTTACATAAAAATATTGATGTATTTTTTAGTGGAAATGTAGTTATAGAAATAGAGCTTAGCAAGTATGACTACAAATATCACGAAGAAGCTAAGCGAGTTGTCGATTTTATGTCACTCTACTGTAAGCGTTTGGATGTTAAAGAATTTAAGTACATGACTGTTGTACTTAATTACAAGCCTGCTGGTCTTACTCTAGCTGAATTAACAGCCATATATCAATACCCAATTGCTATTCACGGTTCTTCTGGTTATAAGCAATTAACGTCTATTCATTCTGCTTATAAATTACTAGAGCAAAGGTTATATGCTATTCAAAACTATTCAAGTTTGAGCAATGACTATATCAATGTAGCCAAAAATGAACCTATTAATTTAACTGTTGGATCATCAAATTCAATAACTAATCAAGCTACCAAAATAGAGCAAAGCATTCTCAAGTCTATGTCTAGTGTTATCTCTATATTCAATAAAAAGTTTCGTCCAATATATTTCAGAAAGTAATCTTTATTAACATTCAATACTTGCGCATAAGCCCTAAGCGCTGTTTTGTTGTGCTTCTGCTGTATTGCTATTAGCTGTAATGTATTAAGCGTTTGTAGCGTGGTTTTGAAGTGCTATTAATTATGAGTAGCCCAAAAATAACCTATTGCTAAGCAAACTACTATAAAAATAACAACTTCTTTTACAGGAGTGTAATAAGGACGCTTAAAAAGTTCAGCAACAGCAAATGAGCCTATAAAAATAACAGTAACCATTGTTACCAGCACATAGTCATCAGAGCCTGATGCTCCATTTAATACATTAGGGTTAGCTTGATAATTGTCATATTTTCCAGCATAAGCAATGCTATTAATCAAAGTCAGAAAAATTGATGTTGGAATTATTTTCATATCAGCTCAGCTCATTGATTGTGATATACGAAATCATTAACTTCACTAATCACTTTGTCAATTAATGGAGTGTTATAGTGTAAGAAATGAGCAGGAGATGTTTCCATACTTTCATATAGTCCCTGTGATAAGTGCCTTATCTCATACCAATCCCAAGAGTAGCCATCTTTACATCTTAGATAGCTTGCTAAAAAAACTAAAAAAGTGACAGCATCTTTTTTATATTTTTTAACTCCGCCATCAAAATACTCACTAAACATACCCTTATGTAATATGAATACTTGGGCGACATTAACTAATTCAATTATAGAAATTTCCTGTTCTTCACTAGTATCTACAGCATTTGCTAACAAATGAAAAGGATATGAAACTTTAGCCGCATCAGTTGTTATTCCACTAACTTTCCAATTATCAAATAGCCCCATTTATCTCATCCCCATCATTAAAATCATTACATAAGGAGGAGGAGAAGAGAAGCCATAAGCCGCAGATTTATTTCTAGCAACTGTAATTAATTTAGAAATTGATGGAATTTGATTTTTATGTAATACCCGATCTTTAGTCCAATCATCTTTTCTTATAACTTCTCCCTTTAATGATTCATA
>Ga0364921_10282_pt1 | contig 16775 bp, 19 predicted proteins | sample ExccelJu500001D3_2_FD_206956 | JGI IMG/M metagenome (GOLD analysis project Ga0364921, IMG submission 206956) | Enriched cells from Trout Bog Lake Hypolimnion, Wisconsin, USA - BchlTB.June20.5000.01.D3 | ecosystem: Environmental > Aquatic > Freshwater > Lake > Hypolimnion/Profundal zone | place...
ATCCATATAAATCAATAACTTAAAAAATGTCCTCTATTTTTCGCACCCTAGCCCCCCTCCTTATTTTCGGTTTTTGCCTTAATCAGCCCGTTTCCGCCCAATTCTCTTCTATTTTTGGTCCAGATAAGACTGTTGCGCAACAACGGGAAGATATCCTCAAAAAGAATCAAGAAATCCTCGCAAACCTTTATAAGCTACAACCCAAAGCCAAAGAAGCAATTGAAAAGGCCGTGGGCTATGCGACTTTCAGCAACTTCGGCATGAAAATACTCATCGCCGGTGGCGGAACTGGCACTGGGGTTGTGATCAATAAGGATTCCAAAAAGCCCATCTACATGGATATGGCTGAAGTACAGGCTGGAATTGGATTGGGTATTAAGTCATTTCAGAATATCTTTGTATTCCAAACTCAAGCAGCGCTCAATGATTTTGTGAACTCAGGCTGGACTTTTGGCGGACAAACTACCGTCTCGGCAAAGTATGAAAACAATGGTGACGCTTACCAGGATGCAGTAACAGTTTCGCCTGGAGTATTGATGTACCAACTCACAGACTCAGGCCTTGCCGCTGAGATCACCGGCAAAGGCACCAAGTACTATAAAGATACTGACCTCAATAAATAATCTTAAGGCGTCATCTGCGCATTGAGCTTAGCCTGGCTTGGGTCATGCAGCTTATTCAAAGCGGATAAATACGCTTTTGCAGAAGCGGCAATGATGTCTGGATCAGTACCAACACCATTCACAATGCGTCCACCTTTAGCTAAACGCACAGTCACCTCGCCTTGTGACTGAGTGCCCGAAGTAATAGCATTGACTGAATACAGTAATTGCTCAACACCGCTTTTCACGGTTGCCTCAATAGCATTCAAGCTCGCATCTACCGGGCCATTACCTTCCGCTTCAGAAGAAACTTCTTTCCCGCCCACCGTAAAAGTAATCCGTGACTTTGGACGCTCACCTGTTTCAGAGTGCTGGCTCATGGAGATAAAGCGATAGTGCTCCCCCTCTTCCGCTGCAGCAGAATCTGACATGATGGCAATAATGTCTTCATCAAAGATTTCTGACTTCTGATCAGCTAAAGCCTTAAAGCGCACAAACGCATCATTCAAATCGGCTTCAGCCTCTAAGGTGATGCCCAGCTCTTGCAAGCGCTGCTTGAAGGCATTGCGACCAGACAATTTTCCCAACACAATCTTATTGGTAGACCAGCCCACATCTTCTGCACGCATGATTTCATAGGTCTCACGGGCCTTTAAGATACCGTCTTGATGGATGCCTGAGGCATGAGCAAAGGCATTTGCGCCAACCACTGCTTTATTTGGCTGCACCACAAAACCGGTAATCTGAGAAACCAATTTAGATGCAGGAACAATTTGCGTAGCGTCAATGCCGCAAACCATGTCAAAGTAATCCTTGCGGGTACGCAATGACATCACGATCTCTTCCAAAGCGGTATTACCAGCACGCTCGCCCAAGCCGTTAATGGTGCACTCGATCTGACGAGCTCCACCAATCTTGACACCAGCCAAGGAGTTGGCAACTGCCATACCTAAATCGTTATGACAATGGACGGACCACACAGCTTTATCTGAGTTTGGTACCCGAGTGCGCAAAGTCTTGATAAAGTCACCGTACAACTCTGGAATGGCGTAACCAACAGTGTCAGGAATATTGATGGTGGTAGCACCTTCGTTAATCACGCCCTCCACTACTCTGCACAAGAAATCCATTTCTGAGCGGTAGCCGTCTTCAGCCGAGAACTCAATATCACTGGCCAAGTTTCTGGCAAAGCGAATGGAACGTTTTGCTTGCTCCAAGACTTCTTCAGGAGACATACGCAATTTCACGGCCATATGCAATGGTGAGGTTGCTAAAAATGCATGAATTCGTTTTGCATTAGCGGGCTTGAGCGCATCAGCTGCACGTGTAATGTCTTTATCGTTAGCGCGCGCCAATGAACACACAATGGAATCTTTAATAGCTGCGGCAACCGCAGAGATGGCCGCAAAGTCGCCTTCGGAGCTGGCAGCAAATCCAGCTTCAATCACGTCAACCTTGAGTCGCTCTAATTGACGGGCAATTCGAACTTTTTCATCCTTGGTCATCGAGGCGCCAGGAGACTGCTCGCCATCACGCAAGGTGGTATCAAAAATGATTATTTTGTCGCTCATCACTACTCTCCGGTTCAATGCTGCTTAAATATTCTGTTGCTCAATTTTTACATCAATCTTAAAAACAAAAACCCCAGCAATTTGCTGGGGCTGGTATGTGGTGGTTAATGAATTACTGTGATCTCATCAACTCAGGCCTTACCCGCCCCAAGCTTTAGGCTTAGTGCTAGTAGAAGGAGGCCGGTTAAAGGTGAGAAATTCATAAACATGGATTAAATATAACCTAAATATTCCAAATTAGCTAAAACGACGTCCACTGAAGCGCTCCCACGCCCAAATGACGTAACCAGAGATGGAGTAGACAACAAATAAGCCAAATAGGGTCAAGGGTGGATTTGAGGAAATCAAAACAAAGGTCAAGATCATCAAGACCATCACCCCAAATGGCACGCGGTAGCGCACATCCAAGGCCTTGCCACTATAAAAACGCGCATTAGAAACCATAGTCAAGCCGGCATAGACTGCAATAAAGAAGGTAATCCACGGAATCAAAGTGTCTCGCACCGGAATCTTATTGTCATCAGCCAACCAAATAAATCCAGCCATTAATGCACCGGCAGCCGGGCTTGGCAAACCTTGGAAAAACTTTTTGTCGACTACGCCCGTGTTCACATTAAAACGGGCTAAACGCAAAGCGGCACCTGCGCAGTATGTAAAGGCAGCTAGCCAGCCCCACTTACCCAAATCTTTTAATGCCCACTCATAAGCCACCAAAGCAGGAGCAACACCAAAGGAAACCATATCAGCAAGCGAATCATATTGCTCACCAAAAGCACTTTGAGTATTGGTCATACGGGCAATCCGGCCATCCATGCCATCCAAAACAAGAGAAGCAAAAATGGCGATAGCAGCAACCTGGAACTGGTCGTTCATCGCATTGACGATGGCGAAGAAACCACTAAATAAAGCTGCGGTAGTAAAAGCGTTTGGCAGCAAGTAAATACCTTTGCTGCGAGGGCGAGGCTTTTCGTGTAACTCTTCTACTTCAAAATCAATGCCATCACCCAGATCCTCTGCCCACTGATCTTCGTTACGTGGAGGACGAGTTAAGCGACTACGATCGATGCGGCCACGACGGCGAAATGTACTCAATGATGATCCCAATAAGGTTAATCAAGACCCGGTAAGCGGGCTAAAGCAGTATTTGTAGCAAATACCTTATCGCCAACACTCACCAAAGGTTCAGCTGTTAAGGGTAAATATACATCTACCCGCGAGCCAAAGCGAATGAAGCCATAGCGCTCACCTGCTTTGAGGCGATCGCCGACATGGATATAACAAAGAATACGGCGGGCAATTAAACCGGCAACCTGGACCAGAGTCACAATTTGACCGTTAGCATCAATGACTACGGCATTGCGCTCGTTCTCAGTAGAGGCTTTATCTAAATCGGCATTCACAAACTTGCCTGGAAAATACTGAATCTCTTTTACCAAACCATTGACTGCGCTACGGTTGGAGTGAACATTAAATACGTTCATGAACACGCTAATCTTGAGTGCTTCACGACCTGCATATGGATCATTGGTTTTTTCAACAACCACAATACGACCATCTGCCGGGGATAACACCAAATCACGACCTAAAGCAGCAATGCGCTGCGGGTCGCGAAAAAACTGCAGAACAAAGAAGAAAATAATCCACAGTGGCCATGACCATGCAATGCCACCGAGATAGTGAGCAAGCAAAGTCACAACTCCCACTAACGCTAAATACGGCCAACCTTCTTTCGCAATAATGGGGTGTGGATACATCATCTTTATTCTGAGCCTTTTTATTACTTCTTACTGCTGATTAAATGATTGCTTAGTTCTTAGTCTGGTCAACCAATTTGTTTTTAGCAATCCAAGGCATCATGGCGCGCAACTTAGCACCAACTATTTCGATGTCATGCTCTGCATTCAAACGACGACGTGAAATCAAAGTAGGTGCACCTGCTTTGTTTTCCAAGATGAAGCTCTTGGCGTACTCACCAGTTTGAATATCTTTCAAGCACTGACGCATTGCATTCTTGGTATCTTCAGTCACAACGCGGGGACCAGTAACGTACTCACCGTACTCAGCATTGTTAGAGATAGAGTAGTTCATGTTGGCGATACCGCCTTCGTAGATCAAGTCAACAATCAACTTGAGCTCATGTAAGCACTCAAAGTAAGCCATCTCAGGAGCGTAACCTGCTTCAACCAAAGTCTCAAAACCAGCTTTGATCAATTCCACTGCGCCACCGCAAAGAACAGCCTGCTCACCGAACAAATCGGTTTCAGTTTCTTCACGGAAGTTTGTTTCGATGATGCCGGCACGACCGCCGCCGTTAGCAGTAGCGTATGACAAAGCAACATCACGAGCTGAACCAGACTTATCTTGGTAAACAGCGATCAAATGAGGAACACCACCACCTTGCGCATAAGTACCGCGCACAGTGTGGCCTGGGGCCTTAGGAGCAATCATGATCACGTCCAAGTCAGCACGTGGCTGAACTTGACCATAGTGAACGTTAAAGCCATGAGCGAATGCAAGAGCTGCACCCTGCTTAATATTGGCGTGAACTTCTTTGTTGTACACATCAGCAATTTGCTCATCAGGCAAGAGCATCATCACAACGTCAGCATCTTTAACAGCTTCAGCAACTTCTTTAACGCTCAAGCCAGCATTAGCGGCCTTGCTCCAAGAAGCGCCATCTTTACGCAAACCGACAGTCACTTTAACGCCAGAGTCGTTCAAGTTCAGGGCATGGGCATGTCCTTGTGAACCGTAGCCAATGATGGTGACTTTTTTGCCTTTAATGAGGGACAAATCAGCGTCTTTATCGTAAAAAACTTTCATGCTCTTTCCTTGTTTTGAAAATGTAGTTAATGCAGTAATCAGTTAAAAAATTAAACCTTCAAGATACGCTCGCCGCGCCCAATTCCAGAACCGCCCGAACGCACAGTTTCTAAAATGGAGGCACGATCAATCGAATCAATAAAGGCATCCAATTTGGTGCCATCACCAGTTAATTCAATGGTGTAACTCTTATCCGTCACATCAATGATGCGACCGCGAAAGATATCGGTAGTGCGCTTGAGCTCTTCACGCTCTTTACCCACTGCGCGAACCTTAATCATCATGAGCTCACGCTCAATATGAGGGCCCTCACTCAGATCAAACACCTTCACGACTTCAACCAAACGGTTTAAGTGTTTAGTGATTTGCTCGATGACATCATCAGAACCCATCGTGACAATCGTCATACGTGAGAGCGATGGGTCTTCCGTTGGTGCAACGCTCAAAGTTTCAATGTTGTAACCACGTGCGGAGAAAAGACCCACAACGCGGGACAAGGCGCCGGGCTCGTTCTCGATGAGTACAGAAATAATATGTCGCATCAGAGATCCTCACTACCCAAAAGCATTTCAGTAATACCCTTACCTGCTTGGACCATAGGCCAAACGTTTTCTTCTGGGTCAGTTTGGAAATCCATAAACACCGTACGATCTTTCAATCGAATCGCCTCTTTGAGTGCGCCCTCAACATCAGACTTCTTCTCAATCCGCATACCAACGTGACCATAGGCTTCAGCCAACTTCACAAAGTCTGGCAAAGAATCCATGTAAGAACTGGAATAACGCTTGTTATAGGTAAGCTCTTGCCACTGACGAACCATACCTAAGTAGCGGTTGTTCAAAGACACAATCTTTACAGGCGTGTTGTACTGCTTACAAGTCGATAGCTCTTGAATACACATCTGAATGGAGCCTTCACCAGTAATGGCAAAAACATCCTGCTCAGGAAAGGCCTTCTTGATTCCCATGGCGTATGGCAAGCCAACACCCATGGTGCCAAGACCACCAGAGTTAATCCAACGACGTGGCTTATCAAATTTGTAGAACTGCGCGGCCCACATCTGATGTTGACCTACGTCCGAAGTAATAATGGCGTCGCCACCAGTGAGCTCATACAACTTTTGAACCACATACTGAGGCTTCACGATTTGTGATGCTTCGTCGTACTTAAGGCAATCTTTTTTGCGCCACTCATTGATCTGCTCCCACCAAGCGGCAACTTTTGCCTCATTCTTGCGTGGACCAGCAGCTTTTAGTTGCGCAGTCATTTCTTGCAATACTTCTTTCAGATTGCCAACGATTGGAACATCCACCTTCACACGCTTAGAAATCACGGAAGGATCGATATCGATATGAATGATCTTGCGTGGATGACTTGCAAAGTGCTCGGTATTGCCGATCACGCGGTCATCAAAGCGCGCACCAATCGCAATCAACACATCACTGTGTTGCATTGCCATGTTGGCTTGGTATGTACCGTGCATCCCCAACATACCCAAGAACTGAGGGCTAGAACCAGGAAAACCGCCTAAGCCCATCAAGGTATTGGTAACTGGGTAACCGAGTAAGTCAGCAAACTCTTTGAGTTCTGGTGCTGCATCAGCCAAGATCACACCACCACCGGTATAGATGTATGGACGCTCTGCTTCTTGCAATAAAGAAACCGCCTTGCGAATCTGCCCACTATGACCCTTCACTACTGGGTTATAGGAACGCATCTCCAAAGTTTCTGGATAAACGAATGGCGCCTTAGCCGCCGAAACGTCTTTCGGAATATCAATCAATACTGGACCAGGACGTCCTGTTTGGGCAATGTGAAAAGCCTTCTTCAATACCAAAGGCAAATCTCTCACATCCTTCACGAGGAAGTTGTGTTTTACCACTGGGCGAGTAATACCAACGGTATCTGCCTCCTGGAAAGCATCTTCACCAATCGCATAGGTTGGCACGTTACCGCTGATGATCACCATGGGGATTGAATCAGTGTAAGCAGTAGCAATACCTGTCACCGCATTGGTGACGCCAGGACCAGAGGTTACTAAGGCAACGCCAACCTTACCAGTTGCACGTGCGTAACCATCGGCCGCATGCACTGCTGCTTGCTCGTGGCGAACAAGTATGTGTTCAAACTTATTCTGCTTAAAAATTTCGTCATAGATAAAGAGAACAGATCCGCCGGGGTATCCCCAAACGAATTCCACACCCTCGGCATGCAGGGCACGCACGAGCATTTCTGCACCAATGATTTCTGGGGCCGCTACGGGAGTTGGGGTTGCTGTGTCTTTGTTAGCTTTAGTAGCTAAAAATTCGGCGCTGCTTGTATTCATTTTCTTTCGTCCTTTGCAATTTTCGGCAAAAAATTGTTTGGTCTGTTCTATCCCTTGCTTATGGCCCGGGTTCGAACGGCGCTGCTACCGGAAAAACCACTTCTTGAATGAGATTCTAGGTAGTAAGCCCTTTATTCTATAGCAATCCCCTAAAATAGCTCAACACTTACAGATTGAGGTCTAATCCTTTGCATGGCGTCAGCCCAAGAACTATCCGACTTTCTCAGCAGAGTAGAACAGCGAGCTTTTAAGCAAGCGGTCTACGCCGTGCGAGATGACGATGCAGCTTTGGACATCGTGCAAGATGCCATGATCAAGTTGGCAGAGAAATATGGGGATAGGCCAGCAGCTGAATTACCCCTGGTATTCACCAGAATCTTGCAAAATCGCATTCATGACTGGTTTAGACGGCAAAAAGTCAGAAATACTTGGGTCACCCTCTTTTCCAATATGGGAAAGAAATCGGATGAAAACGATGATTTTGACCCCCTAGAGTCACTTTCAGCCCCTGATGACAGTGAAATTCACCAAGATGGGGCTCATAAACTAGAACGCAGCCAACTGCTGCAGGCATTAGAGTCAGAAATATCAAAATTACCCGCTCGTCAACGAGAAGCCTTCCTGATGCGTTATTGGGATGAGCTAAGCATTACTGATACTGCCAAAGCTATGAGTTGTAGCGAAGGTAGCGTCAAAACGCATTGTTCTAGGGCTACTCAAGCCCTAGCTAAAGCACTGAAATTAAAAGGAATTACCCTGTGAACCGCGCTGAAGACCTCTTAAACCCGACCCAAGCTGACCAATTTGGCCAAGCTAGTGCCGCCCTGCTTAGTCAAGGCTCTCAAGCCTTGCCTGCCAGCATCAAAGATCGCCTTTACGCTGCCCGCATGAAGGCGCTTTCTGTCAGAAAAGCAGAAAAAGTTTGGATACGGAAGCCAGTTTTGGCGACTTCCTCTGGAAACTGGTCATTTGGCTCACGCTCCACCTGGGACACCCTTGGTTGGGTTGCGCCACTCGTTGTCTTGGTTTTTGGACTGATTGGCATTGCTCAGTGGCAAGAAGATTCACGCATTAACGATATTGCTGAGGTTGATGCAGCGCTCTTGTCTGATGATGTTCCACCAGATGCCTATGCCGACAGCGGCTTTATGGGCTTCCTGAAGAATGGCGGCATAGCTGACTCTAGCTCTAATAGCTCAAGCTCGATCCAAAGCAAATAATTCGCCACTCACCCAGAATGGCAATGACCCTCAAGACAGCTGCTGCCAGCGCCTACACTGCGCTAGCCATTGCCGTTCTTAGCGGCAGTATTTCTGTAGCGTACGCACAAGGCCCATCATCTGGTGGCTCCGCTGCAAATGGTGGTCATAGCAAACCAACTGGCATCCCTGAGAAAAAACCGGATGGCACTTGGGAAAGTCTCAAGCCAGCGCAACAAAAAATTCTGGCGCCGCTCGAAAGCGACTGGGACTATATGCTTCCTGAGAGTCGCAAGAAGTGGGTGCAAGTCGCTAACCTCTATCCAAAGATGAACGAGCAAGATCAGGCCCGGCTTCAGTCCCGAATGGTTGGTTGGTCTAGCCTGTCACAAAAAGATCGTCGCGTGGCTCGTGAAAACTATCTTTCTAGCCTGAAGTTTCCTGCTGAGAAAAAAGCAGAGGCGTGGAGTGCGTATCAAAAGTTAAGCGATGAAGAAAAGAAAAAGTTAGCCAAGGCAGAAGAAAATAAGAAGAAGCCGACCGCAGCAAGTGCGCCGACTTTGCAGCAACACCCCATTAAACAAAAACCTGCTTTGACACTAAGCGCTCCAGAAAGTCCTGCCGAGAGCACCGAGAGTACTAGCGCTCCAAGTAATCAATAAGGCTTATGACGCCTGCAGAATTAAGTGCTTTACCCTCCCCCCAATTTTGGCGTCGGGTTTCTTGCACGCTCTATGAACAACTTGTTTTACTAGGCGTAGTCGCATTGACTTTCCTAGTGCCTAACTTAGCCTTAGGTATTTTGTTCGGTGTTTCATTACCAAGCTGGCTTACCTTTTTATATCTTTATGTGGTGCTGGGTCTTTACTTTGTTTGGTACTGGACTAAATCAGGTCAAACACTCGCGATGCAAACTTGGCGCATCCGTATGATCAATCAGAGTGGCTACACTTTAAGCAGACGCCAAGCCTTTTGGCGTTATGTGTACGGCTCACTCTGGATTTTGCCTTGCATCTTGTTGCAGGCTCTATTACAGCTAGAGAAATGGCAAATTATTGAAATGCTCTTTACGGTCGCGCTATTTATCTGGCCACTGAGTACTTATCTAGATCGCGTCAACCCACTTGGGCGTCAAAGTTTGCCAGACCGTTTTGCTGGCTCTCGCTTAGTCGAATTACCGAAGAGCGCCGTAACACTCTCCTAAGCACTTTCTCTTAGGTGCTTTCTCGTAAGCATTCAATCGCACTGGCTCTCTGTATTTTTCGGCAAAACCGAAATCCAGCCAAACCACAAGCCAGTACTCCAAAAGCAATGCCCATACCAAGAGCTTGTGCAAAGGCGTTGAACTCAATCTCCAGAACAAAACGTCCTAATGCCCAAGCCGCTATCCCTGCGGCAAGACCTGCCAAACTCCCGGCCACTAAACCAATGATGCTTAACTCTGCTGCGGCAATACTGCCCAATACTGTTTGGGAGGCGCCTACTGCCTTTAAAAGAGCGGCACTTCTAAAGCGCTCATCTTGAGTTGCTGCGATTGCTGCCATCAATACCAAGATCGCTGCTGCAATCGTAAACGCAAATAACACACCCAAAGCCATCGATAGGCGATCCAGCACTTCCAAGATTGCGGCAAGCCCTTGAGTAAATCTGGCGGCATGATGACAAAAAAGTTCACACGCATGGATCCCCAATCTAATTTGCGCAATGAAGTAATAGGCGCAGTTACTTTTTCACCGGCAACTTCAAAGCTGAGTTGGTCACCTAGCTTGAGTTTGAGCGTTTTAGCAATTCCGGTCTCAAGGGAGATTTCTGGTTTGGAACCTTCAATCCATTGACCATCTGTAATCCGGTTGCCGGAAGGTAACTGGTTTGTATAGGAGAGATTAAATTCTCGATCCACTAAGCGCCGGGCATTGTCTTCAACGTAATCATTGGGAGTGATGTTGCGGCCGTTGATATCAATTAAACGCCCACGAACCATTGGGTAAAAATCTGGCTTGGTTAATCCAGCAGATAACAAAGTTTGAGCTATGCCCTGCTTTTGATCATCTTGCACATTAATCATGAAACGATTGGGCGCGTCCGTAGGAATATTGCCGCGCCAAGTACTTAACAAGTCTTGACGCAAGAGCAGAATCATCAAGAGCGCCATCAAAGCAATTCCTAATGCAGTAATTTGCATCATTGCAAAGCCAGAGCGGCGTGTTTGCATTGTTAAAGCAAAACGCAGGGCAAAGTTTTTTGGCGTAATACGCCCCAACAGTTTCAGAATTCCCCAGGCTAACAGCGCAAAAAACCGCTACTGCCGCACCAAAGCTTAGACCAACCCAGGCGGCCAACTTCCAATCTCGCGCGGCAATCACAATCAAAGCACTACAGGTAGCTATACCAAAGATGGCCACCCAGACTGCCGCGACAGAAACACCTTCAAACTCTTTGCGCACCAAACGAATGGGGCTCACTTTGATCAAGCTAAATAAAGGCGGGCCTGCAAAACCAATCAATAAGAACCAAGCAAACAAGGCGCTCCATAACACCGGCCAAAGTGAGATTGCTGGCAGATTAGCCAAGATCAAATTACCCAATAAACCCAATAGAATGTGTTGAACGCCATAACCAATCAGGGAACCCAAGACTGCAGCTGCAATACCGATAGCCACTAGAGTCTGCACTTGTCGTTTTAGGATGTTTGCCTGACTGGCACCAAAGCATTTCAGTACGGCACACACATCGGCTTGTTTAATGACGTAGCGACGCGCAGATAAAGCAATCGCTACTGCAGCAACCATTGCCGTTAACAAGGCAATCAAAGACAGGAAGCGCTCAGCCCTTTCCAGAGTTTTGCGCATAATGGGTTGCGCGTTCTCCAAAGTCTCGATGCGTAGGCCTCGAATATCCTCAGACTGAATATAGTTCTCGACCCACTTCTGATAGCTAGCCACATCTTTATCGGAACCTGCCAATAGCAAGCGATAAGTCACGCGACTACCAAAGCCAATAAGTCCCGTTGCTGGCAAATCATCTAAGGACATCATCACACGGGGTGCAAAGTTCATAAAACCCGCACCACGATCTAATTCACGCAACAGTAGCGCATCGATTGTGAAACGCTGATCACCTAAGATAATTTGATCGCCGACCTTCGCATGCAAACTATTGAGCATGGCAGGATCAACCCAAACTGTTCCTTTACTTGGGCCATTCTGTTGCTTGTTAATAATTGGAGTTTCTTTTGGCGCATCAATTTGCAACTGACCACGCAGCGGATAGCTTGAACTGACAGCCTTTAATGAGCTCAACTTACTTTGTGAGCCCGCCGTAGCCATGCTTGGGAAAACGACGGTTTGGGCAATTTGAAGATTGCGTGTTTGTGCCTCTACAAGAAAGCGCTCTGGTATTGGGCGATCGCCAGCAATCAATAGATCAGCCGCCAGAAGCTGACGCGCATCAAACTGAAATGCGCGTTGCATTCTATCCGCTAAAAAACTCACACTTGATAAAGCAGCTACCGATAAGGTAAGCGCCACTAACAGCCAAGCTAACTCAGTAGATCTGAGATCCCGTCGTAGACCTCGCAAGAGGTCAGAGAGCGCTCCTATCAAACCGCCTGAACCTGGCCGCCATCCACTCGAGTGACAGTGCCGGTAATGAAAGAAGCATTTTGACTGCATAAGAATGCGGCGGTATCGCCATACTCGGTTGGATCGCCATATCGCCCCATGGGAATTTGCCGCAAACTCGCTTGAACTACTGCTTCATAACTTGTACCTTCACGCCCTGCTCTTGCCTCATCTAATTGACGCAGACGATCAGTGGCGACGCGACCCGGCATGATAACGTTGACTGTAACGCCTTCGGTAGCAACTTCAGAAGCCAAGGTTTTAGACCATGCCAGCAACGCTGCGCGCAAGGTATTGGAAATGGCCAAGTTCTTGATTGGAGCAATGGCGCCTGAAGTGGTGCTCGTGACAATACGACCCCACTTACGCTGGCGCATACCAGGCAGCACTCGATCAGTGATACTGATGAGAGACAAAACCATATCATTAAAACTTTTTTGCCACAGAGCAGGATCTTGACCAGCTGCAGGAGTTGGGGGTGGTCCACCAGTGTTATTAATCAGAATATCAATCGGGCCAAGTTCTTTTTCTACTTTAGAAACCAAGCCATCAATCACGGATAAGTCCGCAAGATCCCAAGAAAGGGCTAAGGCTGTACCGCCCACAGCTTCAATCATCTCAACAGAGTTTTTTAAGCCCTCTGGGTTACGACCGGTGACTGCCACCTTGACGCCCTCGCGTGCCAACGACACTGCCATCGCTTGACCTAAACCACGACTAGAGGCCAACACCAATGCAACCTTACCTTTTATTCCTAAATCCATGTGATCCCCAATAATTTTGATCTATCTATTTTTATAATAAGCAAATCACTCCGATGATGAAGTGATTAATCTAACTGTAATTTCTGTTTAGCTACAACTTCTTTATAAACCGCGTACTCGGCCTTAATCTCTTTTGAGAATGCATCGGGACCATTGACGTTAATGATAGAACCGGTCTCCTCAATACGCTTTAATACTGCGGGGTCTGCGACCGCCTTTTGAAGAGCCGCATAGTACTTATCCACAACATCTTTAGGCATACCAGCCGGACCCAAAAGGCCATAGTAAGCCATGCGATTGACTGGCGCTAAACCGACCTCTGCAAAAGTGGGAACGTTTGGCAATTGCGCCAAACGTTTAGGGGCGGCGACCACAATCGGCACCAACTTACCGTCTTTAATAAACGGCAAAGAGGATGGCAAATTATCAAAAATCATGGAAACCTGACCGCCAACCGTGTCAGCCAATGCTGGACCAGCACCACGATAAGGAATGTGCACGATGAATACACCAGCAAGACTTTTGAACAACTCTGTTTGCAAGTGGCCAATACCGCCTGTGCCCGAACTTGAATAAGAATACTTACCAGGGTTCGCCTTCAATACCGCCATGAAGGTTTTGAAATCCTTTGCCGGAAATGAAGGATTGACCGCAATCACGTTTGGGGTTGCCGCAATATTGCTAATCGGCATGAAATCTTTAATCGGGTCATAACCAATCTTAGGATTGATTGCAGGATTGGCTGCTGTAGTGGAAACAGTGGCCATGCCAATGGTGTAACCATCTTTAGGGGCACGCATCACCTCCAAAGCGCCAACAGAACCTCCACCACCAGCTTTGTTCTCAACAATCACAGGCTGACCCAATTGGCGGCCCAAGGCATCACCCACAGCGCGTGCAATGATGTCAGTGCTGCCACCGGGCGCAAAGGGAACAATTAAACGTATTGGCTTGGTGGGAAAACTTTGTGCTGACGCAAAAACACTGAACCCCATGCCTAAGGCCAAAAGAGATAATTGCAGTGCTGATGAAACAACTGAGCGACGGGTAAGGCTGTTCATAAAATTACTGACCTAAAGGTTTTGGCAAATTGCCTGAATACTTATATAACTCCCCTTCATACTGCCTGAGGATCTCGGCTAAAGCCTGCTGCTGACCAATGGCTAAGGCACCAGGGGTATTGTCTTTGAGTGCAACACGCTGAGAGTAACGATTTGCACCAATGAGGGGACTGGTTTTGCCACCATTAGCAACAACTAGGAAAAACTCTATCGTTACAACCGCCTCAGGGCGAACGCGGTAATCCCCATAGAACTCTTCCACAGAAGCTTGCAGGGTGTAATAAGGGAAGAAGGTATTGCTTTGACCTACCGTCGTAGAGAAGATATTGGCATTGTTCAACCACTGGCGTGTGGCATTGCCGATCATCTCACTCGGAATGGTTGAATAAATGTTGTAGAAATCTTTTTCATAGCGCTGATCACCCAATCGATAGACCATAGACTTGCCGTCAGAGGGTGGCGTAACCGAAATGGATCCAATCTTTAACCAAAAGTTAGTACGCGGCTGATAAGGGCTGCCAGTACGCTCAGGGGCAACCATCCAGCTCGTAGGTTGAATTGCTGGTTGCTTTGGTAAAGAACATGCCGCCAGAATGGCGAGCGATGCACCACTTGGGTTCTCATTTTTGCGCTCCATTCATGGGCGGCGTAATTCGAGGTGGCGGTTCACTCCAGATCAAACTCGCTGGCGACTGACTAGCAATTCTGGTGAGCTCATTTAATTGCTCGCTAGTTTGCTTGAGATTCTCGATGGTAATCGCAGAATCGCCCTGAATGCTGGTAATCGTCTGGCGCAAAGAGACCATGGTGCCGACCAGTTCACGCATCAGCACATTTAGCTCATCTTTATCGGTCACCTTAGCAATGCGAGCTAATAAAACATTCAAATCTTTGACAGATTGAATAATGCCGTCATTGTCTTTGCCATTACCACCCATCACTAGATTTAAATTATTCAATAGAGCATCAAATTTTTTCTGAGTGCCATCGATGTTGATCTGATTCATGCCATCAATCAACTTCTGAATACCGCCAATAATTTGGTCCGCTTGATTGGGTAAAGAGGGGATGGTTGGGTAAGCTGGCTTCCAGTCATAAGGCAACGGTGGGTAGGTATTGGCATTTGGGGTGAAATTAAATTCAATGTAATTGACGCCTGTAATGCCCTGGGACTTCACTTGTGCGCGTAAATTATTTTTAACAAACTCCTGAATAAGGTCTTCATTCACTGTTTCACCGAGGATCTGCATACGCACCACTACATATTGCTCTCTTTCCTGAAACGGAATGTCCTTCTCATAAATATCTCCAGACAAACCAATCAAGGTAACCTGGCCAATCTTGACACCCCTAAACCTTACTGAGGCCCCAGTATCCAAGCCTGTCACAGATTGCTTAATATAGGTCTCAATCACAAATGATTTTTTAAAAAGCTGGCCTGATCCAAAAATGAGGACGACTGCAACAAGCACTCCAATTGCAGCAAGTACAAATAGGCCGAGACGGAAATAATTGGGATTTGAGTTATTGCTCATGCTACGTCCTTACTCATAATGCGATTAAAGAATTGATGCACTCTAGGGTCAGTACTGGTATCTCTTAATACTTTTGGATCGCCTTCGGCAATGATGCCCTTGGCACCCTTATCTAACATGATGACTTTATCGGCAATGGCATAAATACTAGCTAGCTCATGAGACACGATCACAAAGGTAATGCCCAAATTTTTCGATAAGTCCAAAATCGTGCTATCTAAATCTGCCGAGGTAATGGGATCTAGGCCGGCTGACGGTTCATCCAGAAATAAAATTTTAGGATCAAGTGCCATGGCTCGGGCAATGGCGGCACGTTTTTGCATCCCCCCACTAATCTCACTGGGCATATAGGTTTCATATGGGAGTAGGCCGACCAAATCCAATTTACAGCGCGCCAATAAATCCATCTGATCCTGAGTGAGCTCGGTGTACTCCTCCATAAAGAGTGTCACGTTCTCAAGTAAATTCATAGAACCAAATAAAGCGCCCTGCTGATACATCACACCAAAGCTTGTCATGATCTTTTGACGCTCTGCTCCTTGAGCAGCAGTAATATTTTGCCCTTCAATCAGAACATCGCCAGCTAGAGGCTGATACAAACCAAAGAGATTTTTCAGAAGGCTGGACTTACCGCAACCAGAACCGCCAAGAATCACAAAAATCTCCCCATTGTTCACGGTGAAGTTGAGATCCTTCATCAACACGTTCGAGCCATAACCTACCGTGAGATTCTGAACGTCTATGGCGTAGGTTGTATTGGAGGAGTTGTTATTGGTCGTATCCATCAGAAACCTGTCTTATAGGAAATGAAGGCAAACACACCGTCAACCAATACGATCATTACGATGCTGCTAACGACAGCGCGCGTTGCAGAAATACCTACTGCAGCAGCACCTGTGCCAGTTTGCATGCCACGCAAGCAACCTACAGCGGATACCACAACGCCAAACAGCGTCGCTTTAATCAAGCCAGATGAGATGTCTTCAATATCTACCGCTGCCAACATGCCGTTATAAAAATTAATAAACGGGATGCCGTAAGCCAGCATCGTAAACATGGAGGCAATGATGCTGATGATGTCGGCATATAAAGTTAAGATAGGCATCACCAAAATACCTGCAAGTACTCTTGGCACAACCAAGAAGCGAATGGGGCTCAGACCCCCACTCACCAATGCATCGACTTCACTATTGACAGTCATGGTGCCAATCTCAGCGGCAAACGCAGCTGATGAACGGCCAGCAAGCAAAATGGCAGTAATCAAGGGACCCATT
>Ga0364921_10272_pt2 | contig 16670 bp, 17 predicted proteins | sample ExccelJu500001D3_2_FD_206956 | JGI IMG/M metagenome (GOLD analysis project Ga0364921, IMG submission 206956) | Enriched cells from Trout Bog Lake Hypolimnion, Wisconsin, USA - BchlTB.June20.5000.01.D3 | ecosystem: Environmental > Aquatic > Freshwater > Lake > Hypolimnion/Profundal zone | place...
AACGCGAGAACGATCTGCGCCAGGCTAACTACGGCGTTGACTGGTTCGTAGATCACCGATATCGCAAGGGGGCGGAGTCGGCGCCGGTCGAGGAAACGAAGGTCGTTCTTCCGCCACCGCGGGTGGTGGCAAGCTCGAGCCGGGAGCCGCAGCGTATAGTCACACCGGTATTCGATCCCCGATACAGCCGTCCGCTCTCTGAATTACTTGCCACTACTGCTGGTGCACGTCCGGGTGGGGGCAAGACTATGGCGCTGGCCGGGACTGACAGTAAAGGCCGCACCCGCGGAGTGTCGGTCAACGATGAAAAGAGCCTGACCGGGCAATTCCCCTTCCTGGTCACATCTACCGGTGAAGCGGCCATCACGGCCGGCAATCGGGGCGTGGCAAACCTGGAGAACCGCGAGCAGCGCGATATGGGCAAATTTACCGGGGGTGCAGCAGCAGCGCCGTCACAAACCACACCGGCTCTGGCCCTGGCTGCAGCCGCCGGCACCACGTCCAACGATCCCAACGCCACCAGGGACGAAGAGCAGACTTAATCCACAGGCGCTGCCTGGTTATAGTGGTATCGACCCGCTTGCAGGCTGGGCCACAAAAGTTATCGGGTAAGATGCCTGAGAGTCGAATACCAGCTGGCTCGGGGTGATATTGGGAACGCTGGCGGGCAAGTTCACCGTGACTTCGGTTTGCACCAGGATATTTCCATTGTAGGTCCCGCCCGTAGTGGGGTTCGGCGCAACGAAGGGGATGCTGGGGTCGATTATTACCTGTTTCGGTGTTGTATTGAGCACCACGTAGCCGCCGGGTTTGTACACGTTCTTTATAACCTGTGTGGCCCGGTTCATCATCTGCGTCGTGTTGGTCGGATCGCCGGCGGCTGCAACTCTGGCCGCGTCCCGGCATATCGAATCATTTAAACTGATCCCGGAGTAAACCACCGCAATGTCGAGAAGAGCCATAATGACAGGAATAAGGGCAATCAGACCGGCCACCAATTCGACTATCGATTGGCCTGAATTAGCCCGTCTTAGCTCTTTATACAATTGCATATTCCCGCACCCTACAAACTGGCCTAATTTCGATCTACCCAGCTGAGACCCAGATAAACAGAGTACTATATATCATTAGCGTTGGGGTTGGGGAGTACTAATTTGCAATGAAGTTGGCAGGAAAGCAAGTTCTGTTCAGCATTGCCGGCGTGGCGGCCGTGGTGGTCTTTATACAGCAAGTGTACGTCTATGCGCCGGACGAGGGAAGTCTCGGAGGTCCTATAAAGGGACTTACGGCGCCGGAACTGCGAAAGTTCTATGAGACCCGGGAAGTGTTCAAGAAGGAGTTTACGCCTGAGGAGGGTCTGGGACCGCTTTTCAACGGCAAGAGTTGTTTCGAGTGTCATGGACAGCCGAGCTTTGTCGGTGGTGAAGGACGTGACGTAGCGGGCACCGGCGTTGTGCGGATCGGCGTGAGGGATCTATCACACAGAAATAAACCGTTGCCTGAGGTGATCGCGAAGCTGACTCGAGCGGACGTCGACATATATCTCAATCAGGGTGGACCGGCGCTGGAGCGTAAGTCTATTACTTCCGAATTTCCCAGCAAATATCCAATCGAATGTCAGGTCGAGTTTCCGTCGGTGCCAAAGGACGCAGAGTTGATCTCTATGCGGCATTCTCCTCCGCTATTCGGCTTCGGTTTGATTGATGCGATACCGGATACAGCCTTACTCAAGAACATGTTCGAGGAGGTTAGAACGAATCCTAAGCTAACCGGCAGAGCACTACCCCAGGTAGACCCATTAATAAACCACGAGCGAATGGGACGGTTTGGTTGGAAATGTCAGAATCCCACATTGATGTTATTTACCATGGAAGCGTTAAACGTGGAAATGGGGATAACCACCTTCTTCCAACAGTTTCCGAAATCGGCCAAGAACATCTTTGAGTTCCCTCATTGTATTTATCAGTACCTCCCGCAGGAGCCAAACGACGTAGGCAACATCACCAACAAGCTCACTTATTTTCAGTCCCTGCTGGCTCCGCCCGGCCGGGGACCGATAACTGACGAGGTAAAGCGTGGCGGGAAGGTCTTCGACAAGCTTCAGTGCTCCGTATGTCATACTCCCCGTCTGTACACCTCACCAGAGGTCTTTGTTGTGGATCCGGACAGCCACGCGCCCCAGTTGCAGTGGCTGGAGATTGGAGCCCTGGAAAATAAGCCGGTCGATGCATACTCTGACTTCCTCGTCCATCAGATGGGAGTGGGGCTAGCCGACGGGATCCCACAGGCTGGTGCCAACGGAGGCGAATGGCGGACAACTCCGCTGTGGGGGCTGCGTAAAAAGAAGTTCTTGCTGCATGACGGACGGACCACCAAGGTTGAGGAAGCCATACTGGCACACGGAGGGCAAGCCACGGAAGTAATTGAGAACTTCAAGAAGCTGTCCCACCAGGACAGGCAGGACCTGATGGCTTTTCTCAAGTCGCTTTAGAATCTCAAAGAGAACCTCGTCTATGCCGCCGAGGTCGGCGGCGCTCCCAGGTCGGCAGTGACTCCGCGTCATGCCACCAATCGGATAGCCGGATGGCCCTGGGATCGCCTTCGACCTCGCCGGCTTTCATGGACGGCAATATGCACACAGCGGGCGCCTCTTGGGGCGCCCGCTGTGCGTAGGATGTTTTCGGCTACCCCTTATCCCATGTGGGGGGGCGGCGGCGGCGGTATGATCTGCGTCGAAATGCCATTAATACTGGTGCTCTGGATCGGGCATCGAATTTGCCACTCAGTAATCATGTTCGGGCAGGCTGCTGAAGTGTTCGACCCGCCAGGATTGCCAAAGCTAGCCAGGTGGCACCAATTTGCCGGACTTATGTTAGTGCCGGGCATGTTACCGGAGGCACTGGCATTGCCGAAGTAGGCACCCCCACCGGGTTGATCCGAAGGTGTCGTGTTTGCATTTTGGCTGCGTGCATACACTTGCCAGTAATCGGTAACCTGATAGGTTGTATTCGTAACCAGAGTAGAGCCGTCAGGTTGCGGGCTGGTAGTGGTGATGGTGTAAGGTGCCTCCTTATACGAGTAAGCCACGCTGTTTTGATAGAGCCGCTGACCCTCGAGCGTAGCCTCATTACCAAAGGGCGTAGTCGGAGGCGTTGTGAGCGAGATACCGGATGATCCTGGGTTCGTGCTTGCATCATCTATTACGGTGAAGAGGTACATATTCACCTGGGAAGACGGTACTGAGCTTTGAGCAAGCGCCGGCTGAAGGAAGGAATTATTGTCCGGACGATGATGTCCAATAGCCGGGTTGGTATAGTGGAATATGCTCATCTGACTCTTTCCGTTTTGCAGCGGTGCTGACCAGTCGTTTGGGGTTGCTCCGCTTGCCTGACCGGCAGAAATTGCACCGGTGGCCATTATCTGTGCCGTACTTGCTGCCAGCTGTGTGGGGTAGAAGTCTGCTCCGCCCAGAATATAGTGCCCGGGGGAAGCTAACGACAGACCCACACTGCTTAAGGCCAACATATTCGCGATCATGGTCGATAGCGTAGTGTTAACATAAGTCGCATTTGCTGCCACGGTCTGCGCTCTCTGCAGTTGCGCCTGTGCAGCTTGAAGGTTAGCCGTTTGGGTGGCCAGGTCAGATTGATCCGATGAGATTTGGCTCTGCGCTGTAGCTATGTTCGATTGAAGCGTTCCCGGATCATTAGGTGGTGCAGTAGTTGGAGTGGCAATTGCCAACAGCGCTTGCGCCGCCTGAACGGCTTGAGTTTTAGCTGCAATGTCCGCATTGTCCTTAGCGATGGCAGCGCTTGCAGTTCCTATAGCTGCCGTAGCGGTGGCTGCGACTGTCTGGGCATTCGCAAGTGTATAGTTCGAGGAGTCTAGAGTTATTTGCAAGCCATTTAGCCACATGTTCGGAATGGTCTGGACCGGGGCTCCGGATGCCGTCGTAACCGCACCGGTGGTGGCATTTATATTCGTAACGCTAGTGGTCGCCGGCATGTTGGTCAGGGCCGGCACATAACCAAACGAGCTGTAATACTGGGTTTGATATTCGGTCATATTGCCCGGATAACTTTCGGCGGTCACGTTTCGCGGATCGCCGACGCCAGAGGGATTGAGCGTGAAAAATCCCCCAACTCTTACGTTTTCGGTGCCGGACGATTGAGCGTATGCCGGCTGCAACCAGGGAACTCCACCTACGAATGTGTTTTGATTTGCGCTTGGTGGGATTGACTGGAAACTCTTATTCATAAAACTAAGAGAGTTGACCACATCAGTTACATTATTGGCGCGCAGTCCCATGGATTGGAGCCAGTCGTACACCATAAATGCAAGCGTTACGCTGGGGTCCGTATTCGTGAGTCCCATGTAGTTGGAATTAACCAGGGTAGTTGTCCCGGTCTGTCCTGCTTGTGGTGGATAAGCACCGCCAGTTGGAGTGATCCAGTGGGCAGAGGAAGCTGCAGCCGGGTTCCAACCGCCCGAGTATGGAGATGGCGTGCCGGTAGTAGCGCCGCTCGGCAGTTGTGAAAGGTTCATCAAACCCGTAGGGTTCTGGGACGCGAAGTTGATTCCACCGCCGCCGCCGGCTCCGGTTTGAGGCGGGAAGCCCTGAGGGAAGCTCAAGCAGAAGAGTCCTGAAGGGTTGGTGATTCGCGTGCCGCCGGCCTGTGCGCCGGCGGCGACCTGGATTTGCGTAGTGCTGGTGGCACCGTGTGGAGAATTCGGGGCAACGGTCTCTACTTGCTCGGTGGCCATGACCTTGACCACTGAAGGCGGTATTCCGGTGGTTCCGGTAAGGATGGTCAGGGAGGAAGGATCGCTATTCACCAGTTCCGGCTGGGTGGACAAGGCCGCGAACTGGAAGTTGAACAGCGTGCCTCCAACGGAGGTAGGGATGTTGACGTAAGGCTTATACACAGTCTGCCCGTTCACCTGGACCGTGTAGGCGCTGGGATTGCTATTGATTACCGAGTCTGCGGTGATCGGATTCGGCGGAGGTATGTTGGTTTCACCCTGTCCGGCAGGTAACTGGGCCGGAAAGATTTGAACGCTTCCTACGCGCGCACCCTTGCCCAGGCGCCGGCTGTTTGCGTCGTAAGCCGCATTTGCATTAGCTACCAGATTGATTGGATTGCCGTTCTTGTCGTTCACGGTCTGTCCCAGAGCAGTTGCATTCATGATGGCTGTGGCCAGAGTATTGGCGTCCGACTGGGCTCGTTGAATATCAAGGGCTACGGAGAACTCCATGGTCGTGTTACCGAGCTGGTTGGCGATGACGGAGTCCAACCGGGTGGTCGCCAGCAAGGTATTGATGCCCCAAACCGGACGGTTGTCCGGAGTGCCGGTACCGGGCAGGTCATCGACCAAACCAACCTGTCCATAGTTGCCGGTGATAACGATTTTGCACATGTCTTTGGCGACTTGAAGCGCGGCGCCGTCGATGGCGGTTTGCGCTTCCTTATGAGTTCCAAAAATCTGATTGAAATTCAGGAAGAAAAATGCGAGCAGCACCACTACTACGCCGATCCCAACAACGACCAGTGCAGTGACATTTCCTTTTTTCCGGGCTCTAGAATTCATAATATGCAAACCCCCAAACTATCCAAATCAGATCTGGAACAACAGCAAACTATGCACAAAGACCATATCTGGCACTCGACAGAGCGTCATGCGCCGAAAGACTAGTAACCTTAGAGACAACTAACCACTAGCAGTGTTCAACCACCCTAGATTAACGGCAACTAATGAACCGCTTTTGTTCATCATATGCCAAGGTGAAGCTACTGTCAATGACCTCCTGGGCAGCTTCCAGGGTATAAAAACTGTCGCTAAATGCCTGCATCGGCGAGGTCTTTTATTAACAATTGTTTAGCAAGAGCCCGTTCTGCTAACGTTGGAGTCCATATGGGTGCTCAACATTGGCTGCGGAAGTGAATTGAAGAGATACCGGGGCTCCCAGGAAAGGCACACCGCTGAATACGGATGCGCTGGCGAAATTAAAGATTGGCAGAACGCCGTACGTGCACGTGACCTGGTATTCGTAAATATTGTTGGCCGGGTCGATGACCACAGAGCTGGAAACCGGGGTTGCTGCGCTTCCGGCATTGCCGATGCTGGTATATGTGGGGGACCCGGACGTGACCGGCATGGAGATGAGCGTGAGCTTGGTTGTCCCGCCGGTGGCGCTTACCCCGCTCAACGAGCCGAACGATGAAATCATCTGGTTGGAGGTGCTGGTCACGCTGTTAAGAGCATCGGTGGCGCTGGTAGATCCGCCAGCGCCACGGGCGCAGCGGTCGGCCATGAACCAGACCGTAGCCACGCCGCCGGTGAAGCTGAAGAAGTCAATAAGCGGAATCATGATCATTACTATGAGTATGAAGAGAACCGGACCAAACTCCGCGATAGCGTTGCCTGATTGCGTCCCTCTTGTCCGGTCCCGGTGCCGTGCGTGCAAATTCATTGCCAGTTCTCCCCCAAAGGAAACTTTGCCTATCTCAATAATAGGCTAGCATTGAGCAACTTCAAAGACTCTCCTCAGGCGACGAAGCGCTTCATAACCAGAACGGTGTTATGCCCGCCAAATCCGAGCGCTTGCACCATGGCATGCTCGACCCGAGCTGAACGCGATACGTTGGGCACGTAATCAAGATCGCACTTGGGGTCCGGATTCTCATAGTTAATGGTGGGGTGAATCTGCTGGTGATACAGGGTCAGCGCGGTAGCTGCCGCGCCTATGGCGCCGGCGGCGCCCAGCAGGTGACCGACCATAGACTTGGCGCTGGAAATCTGCAACTGATAGGCGTGGTCTCCGAAGACCCGCTTTATGGCCAGTGTCTCCCGCTCGTCATTTAGTGCGGTGGAGGTGCCATGAGCCTGGATGTAGTCGATATCCTGGGGCTGGATATTTGCGTCGGTGAGCGCTTCCTTTATAGCTCTTGCAGCGCCGTCGCCGGTTTCATCCGGGGCTACTATGTGCGTGGCGTCGCAACTGGCGCCGCCACCTATTATCTCGGCCACAATCTGGGCCCCCCGTTTCTGGGCGTGCTCCAGCTCTTCCAATATGAGGATTACTGCCCCCTCTCCCAGAACGAACCCGTCGCGGTCGGCATTAAACGGGCGGCTGGCTTTCTCCGGGGCGTCGTTGCGCTTGGACAGGGCCATCATGTTGCCGAAAGAAGCAAGGGCAAAGGGGTTGAGCGAGGCTTCCGTGCCGCCGGAGATCATCACGTCGGCCCGGTTGTTCTTAATGTACATGAAGGCATCAAACAGTGAGTCCAGCCCGCTGGCGCAGGCGGTGGCATCGCTTTTGGCCCGGCCTTTGGCACCGTATTCAATGGCAACCTGCCCGGAGGGAGCATTGGGCATCAAGCGGATTATGGAGCGCAGACCGATTTTCTTCGGGCCCTCATCCAGTAGTTTTATCTGGTGCTCGGTGGTGGTAATCAGCCCGCCGACCCCGGTCCCTATGAACGTGCCCACTCGCTCGGGCACATCAGCTCGAATGTCGATCTTGGCATCCTCCAGGGCGAGCTTAGCCGCTGCCATGGCGAAAAGGGTTACCCGATCCATTTCCTTCATCATGGACCCGACCTTGCGCCGGTCCGGGAAGTAAGTTCCAATGTCGAAGTTTTTTACTTCTGCAGCAATCTTAGTTTCCAGGCCGATCTTGTCCGGATCAAAATGAGTGATCCGGGCAACGCCGCTGCGTCCTGCAATAAGGGCCTCCCAAAGTTCGTGCCTGCCAACACCTACAGGACTGATAACCCCGATCCCGGTGATTACCACTCGTCGATTATTCATGCCGATACCTGATGAGGCTGATTTTGTTCTTACCAGAAACTTCTGCCCATTCTACCCCGTACAACTGGACAACACTTTAGAGAAAGATTGCAACCTGATATTAAATTAGTATCTGAAACCGGCATAAACTACCGGAGTTATATCCGTTTGCTACTCGTTCGGGATGGAACCGAAAATGAACAGGTCCGCGGAATGCGCCGAGGACGGCAGGGTCTGACAGTCGTCGATTTCGCAGTTATCCTTGTCCGCGGCCGAGCCACCATGCATGATGCCGGCTTCACCCGCTGCCCAGCTGCCGAACTCGTCTTCATCGCAGTAGAAGTAGTTGGCGTCTGTCTCAAGAGAGTCCGGTGAAGTAGTGGAGAAGCCGGATTGCGTGAAAGCAAGATCTGCTTGCGCTGCCGGGTCCGGATTGACCCGCCCGGACAGCAAGAGCTTCGGTCCGCCCGATTCCTGGTTGTGAGGATCGAGCAGCTGGAGCGGTGTTCGAGCGGACTGTCCCTGTCGGACGTTCTTGGTGAAGGCCTGTTGGATCGAACGGCCGACATTTTTGTAATCGGGTTCGTACCGTTCGACTATCTCCCAGAATCGCTTGTTGTGGCTGGGTTCTTTGACATGGGCCAGCTCGTGAATGACCAGATAGCGGCGGCCGCGCTCGGGCACATCCTCGATGGCATAACGGGAAAACGTGATAATTCGGCTGTGTAAATTGATCTGGGCCAGCCGGGAATATTTTGCGGATCCGATCCTGACCCCACCAATGGTGACTCTTAGAGTGGCATCGTTTATGCGCCGTACATACGCGGTCATAAATGCCTGGTAGACTTCCAGGGAAAAATGGTCCGTAAAACCGGCTCGTGGCCGGGCTTGCCCACCACCTTGATAACCGGACCTGATTCTTCTAGCCACGAAACCTCAATTCAGTTGCAAGTCATTGATTAGAATAGGTCGTTTAGCGGTCGAGGGCAAGCCGATTCTTCCACCATCAGAGCATTTGCTTTTAATCACCGGCGGAGCGCGCTCGGGTAAGTCATTGCTAGCCGAGGCGCTGGCTTCGCAAGAGAAGCACCCGGTTCACTACATCGCCACTATGGACCGATGGCCGGAGGATAAGGAAGCGGCTCAGCGCATTGCCCGCCACCGGCAACGCCGGCCGGAAGGCTGGATAACGCATGAGATACCGGTAGGTCTGGACAAAGCCATCGCCGGTTTGCCGGCCGGACCGGCTCTGGTTGTTATTGACTGTCTGTCGGTCTACATCTCCAACCTGGTGCTCGGCAACAGTATGGTGCACACTGATCCCTACGGCATCGAGGCGGAGATATCGGCTCAGGTTGAGCTTCTGCTTGAAGCAATTGTCGCCCGCCGGGATTTGAATTTCATCGCCGTTACCAACGAGGTAGGTTGGGGCGTCGTGCCCGAGAATGCGCTGGGGCGTGCGTACCGGGATATGCTCGGGTCGGCCAATCAGTTATTTGCTGCGGGCGCTGATACGGTCTGGCTTAGTTGCGCCGGGCTGAGGTTGCGCCTGAAGCCCTGAATCCTGGCTGGGCTTCACAGTAGTGGTCCAGGGCCCGTGGTTCAATATGGTGTCCAGGGTGGCATCCGGCTTGACCCCGCCTATGGTGGCGCCGCCGGCGGACCACTGCTGCAGCAGCTTCTGCCTGTGCGCCACATCTGCTGCTGCCCAGAGAATCTTTAGCTTGGCCCAGCTCAAGTCGAAATTGATCATGGCCAGTTTGTCTTTCTGGGTTGGCGCGTCCCGGAAGCGGTCGCAGATCATCTTGGCAAACAGAGTCCGGTTGTCGATGGCGTCCAGGGTTTTGCCCGGGTTTTTCTGCTCGTAGAAGAAACAAGCCATGTCGGCGTAGGCATTGATAGAGTCTTCCGTCAGCGGGGGAGTATCGGGAACCGCTATTCTAAGCGGTCCCAGCAGTTCGGCGATTACATCCGCATCGGCGGTGGAATCCGACTTGGCGGCCCGCAAAGCGCGCTCCTGCAGTCTAAGCAGCGCGCGGAAAAGATCCCGATAACTGTTGCGAGGGTCGGTGCCCTGATCTATGGCTTTCTCGACTGCCGGCCAGTAGTCAGTGATGGCCATAAATTGCGCCTGATCCGGGCTCTTCAGCTTGACTTGCAGGTAATGCCTCAGTCCTGAGCGTTGCTCTTCGGTCAGCTCGTTCGGGGACGCCAGGCTGTACAACTTCAGCCAGCATTGGGCGGACTGCTGTTCCTTCAACTCTTGAGGCGAGGGAGCTTTCACGGCGGCCGGCTTTACCGCGCCGGCCCGGGTCTTTCCCCGGTCGACTGCCGGCAGCAAAGGAGCGGCAGCGGGAAGATACGTGGGTATATCCGGTTGGCCCTCGTAACCCCACTCGTCCGCTTTGCAGGGTGCAGTAGACAGGCACAGAAGGAGCATAAGCAGACTTGCGGGGATGTTTTTCATTAGTCCTGGTCTTAGCAGCAGGCGACGGGCCTGCGATCTGAAATCATATTACTGTAATAACCGTTCAGGACCGATGAAATTCTTGCCAAGAGTATGATAATATCGGCTGAGAAGCCCATATTCGCTGGTTCTCGGGCTCAAGGAGTGCGCAGGTTTTATGGCCAAACTTCAACTCAGGTATTATCCCGACGACGTCCTTCTGCAGAAGGCTAAGAAGGTTTCGCACTTTGATTCTTCGGTGCGCAAACTGGCCCAGGACATGCTGGATACTATGTATGACAGCAACGGGGTTGGGCTGGCCGCGCCTCAGGTAGGCGTATCGAAACGCTTGATGGTGATTGATGCTGCCGGCTCTGACGAACCGAAGAAGCCGATTGTATTCATCAACCCGGAGATTGTCGAAGCTGAAGGTGAAATGGTTGGTCTAGAGGGCTGCTTGAGCTTTCCGGAAGTCTTCTTTGAGGTAAAGCGGGCAGCCAGGATTGTGGTGCGTTTCCGGAACCTGTCCGGCAAGGAGATGAAGTTGGAGGCGGCAGACAATTTATTGTGCCGGGCCATACAGCACGAGATCGATCACCTGGAAGGCAAAGTATTTATAGACAAAGCCGTGTCCAAACTGGCAGCCGACCTGGAATTGACCAAGCACGGATTCATGGAAGGCGATGTAGAAGAGATGGAGCATAAACTGTCGCTTTCCCCAGCACAGCCGGTTAGCACCTCCGCTACCCTGGTTGGCTAGCCTGCACTTTCTTCTCTCAGCCTGCGCCGCGTTTACCAGATAAAGAGGGATCCGCATTGCAGCACCTAGTGCCTTTCGATTTGTGCGAGTTTTTTGTCGGGTGGGCTCACCTGTTTTTGCGCTTCGACCGCCAGATCTTCGGTCGCCCGGTTGATCGTTTCGTCGACCGGGCCCGGGCACAAGGTTTAACCTGCAAAGCTTTGCTTGACGCCGGTGGGGCGGTGAAGCCTTGTTTTATCTGCGGTTATGCGCTGGCTCTGGTTCAACTGCCCGGGGGCTGGGAACTTGAGACCTGCTCGGCTGCCGGACTGAAGGCCGTGAAAAGCCGGCGTTTCCCGAAGTGGCAAGAGCGGCTAGCAGCTCCGGGCAATCCGGAGCCGGACCAGGTTGCTGAGCCAAGCTTGAAGGGCGACCAGTGTATGCCAAGTTCAAACGTGTGACAATATACGCATATGTTCAGTGAAGTACACGGTAAAAATCTGCAGGCGCCCCTATAGCGGTAACAAAATAGAGAGCTTATGAGCGGCAAGTATATGAAACCGGCAGAAGCTGCAAGGTCAAGAGCAGGCGAGGAAGTAGGCAACAAACTCGTTCTGACCGTTATGTCTTTTGGATACAAGGAGGGCTCGCCTCCGGTAGCCAATATGCTTTTCGACGTTCGCTTCCTAAAGAACCCTTACTGGGTACCGGAACTGCGCAATCTGACCGGGCTGGATAAAGCGGTGCAAGAGTACGTCTTGTCCCAGCCGATGGCGGTCAAATTTCTGGAGACCCTGTATCCGCTGGTGGAGTCCATACTTCCGCGGTTTACCGAGCTTGAGCTAACTGAGTTTACGATTGCTTTTGGTTGCACCGGCGGTCAACACCGCTCAACGGCACTGGCTGAAGCGCTGGCCAAAAGGATAAACCAGACTTTCCCGGAATTTGAAGTCGTCCGCTGCCACCGCGAGCTTGCCGGGCGCGAATTGCCTGGCCGCGAAATGGATTTCCTTAGCTCGGCAAGCAAGGAGCAGGAATGAAACGATCCTGGGACTATCGCATCAAAACTATGATGCTTCCAGGATTGAAGCGTTGGATCCTGATCATCTTGCTGGGCATTTGCACCCTGGTGCTCGGGGTGTTCCTGTTACTGGGTTATCATCCGATTACGGTCAGCGGCATCTTCGTTCGCGAAGTGCTCGAGCATGCAGCCGACGTGCTGCCGCACCGAATAAGCGGAATCATCATCATAAGCGCCGGCGGGTTAATAATTGTGCTGGCCATCATGAAGATGACCTCGTCGGTGCTGGGAGCATACTTGCCCGGCGACCGGGAGTCCGTGCCGGAAGTGCTGTTTCGCAGGCGTCACCTGGATCGCGGTCCCAAGGTTGTAGTGGTTGGTGGTGGCACCGGACTTTCAAACCTCCTGCGCGGGCTGAAGAATTTCACCAACAACATCACGGCCATCGTGACGGTAGGTGATGACGGCGGTAGTTCCGGGCGTTTGCGGCAGGAGTTGGGCGTGCTGCCTCCCGGGGATATCAGAAACTGCATTACCGCCCTGGCCGATGAGGAAAAGCTGGTCACCGAGCTTTTTCGCTATCGTTTCGAGGGAGGGCAGGGACTGGAGGGCCATAGTTTCGGCAACCTGTTTATCACGGCGCTGTGCTCGATGACCGACGGCGACATGATAGAGGCAGTGCGTGTAGCCGGACGGGTGCTGAACAGCTGCGGGCAGGTATTGCCGTCCACGCTGGCTCACATCACGCTGGTGGCTGAACTGGAAGATGGGCGCAGCATTCGAGGGGAGTCCCAGATTCCGCTTGCCAACGGCCGAATTACCAGGATGCGCATAGAGCCCGCTCAGCCGGCGCCCACGCCTGAGGCTCTGGAAGCCATCATGGGCGCGGATTTGATTGTGCTCGGGCCGGGCAGCCTCTATACCTCAATTATTCCGAACCTGCTGGCCCAGGGCATCTGTGATGCCATAAGGCAGGCCAAAGCCAGAAAGATATTTGTGTGCAACGTGATGACCGAACCAGGTGAGACGACTGGCTACTCAGTTTCCGACCACGTCCAGGCCGTGCTCACGCATGCTGGTTGCCCGGTCAGCCAGTCCCGGCAACTGATTCAGTCCGTGCTTATCAACGACGAGATCCCTCACCCCGATGCTCGAGCCGGCGGTGACCCGGTTCGCTTCGACCCGGACCGGTTGCGGGAATTGTCGATTCGACCGGTTCGCCGCCCCTTGCTCAGTCGTGATTTGCCCTGGCATCATGATGCCTACCGGCTGGCCAAGGCGCTCATGTACTGGTTTTACCGGCAGAAGTCGCGCCGGGGGAAGGGACCGGGCGCCGGGCCGTCCGGTCCGGGCCGGGCCGTGGCGTCGTTTTTCTAGCGAAGCCCCTGGGAGCGCCGCCTTCCGGCCTGGGCGCCGGCATCCTGCCGGCATTTCGGTTGCTGCCTTCGTTAGTGCCGCCTGGAAGGCGGCGCTCCAGGTCGGCAGCGCTTGTATGTGTCTTTAGATCGCTTGAATAGCCGCATGGCGCTCTGGGCCGTCTGGGTTCTCGTTTAAGTTTTTATTTTATTGCCCGGCAAAGCGTTCCCGGGCGCATATAATGCTCCGATGGCAAGAATGCGCGCATCCGGGAGATAAGATAACTGTGGCAAACTCAGCAGTGAAGACGGTTCTGGATATGAATCAGAAGGAAGCAATCGGAAAGGCCATCGGACGCATAGCCAGCGGCGTTTACATCGTTACCGTTCAAAAGGGCGACCAGCGCGACGGCTTGATGGCTTCCTGGATCAGCCAGGCGGCCTTTGACCCGCCGATGTTGACGGTAGCCATAAAGAAAGAGCGGAACATACTCAACTTGATGCAGGTGGGACACTGCTTTACGGTCAACATCCTCTCAAAGAACAACATGGACATCTTCAAGAGCTTCGTGAAGCCGTACACCGAAGGCATGGACCGTTTCGAAGGTCTGGAAGTGACGTCTGATAGCAACTCCGGACCTGTATTGAACAAGTCGGTTGCCTTTATGAAATGCGCGGCGCGCAGTGTCATTGAAGCCGGCGACCACTTTGTGGTGGTGGGCGAAATCTATGATGGTGGGATGCTTAATCCGGATGAACCCATGGTTCACCTCCGCTCGGACGGGTTCAAATACTGAGCACCGCTGGTGGTGCTAGGTCGTGGTGCCGGATGCTGCTGCCGGCTGGCCCTGGAAGTAAGTAACCATGAGGGCCATGGCGTCTTCGTAGCCTTGCTGTATCAAGCGTCTTGATCTTTCGGGGTCGATTTCTAGCAAGTTGGTATCCAGAGGCCTTCTGGGTTGGAAAACGTGGATGTCTATGTGGCGCCGTCCGGCTGCCTCGGCGGCACCTTCACTTATTAGCCGGTTGTACATGCTCAAAGTTTCGACCTCTTTGCGAGCCGAGGCTTCCAGCACAATGTCCAGACATCGGGCCAAAACCTGCCACATACTGGTAGGGCAGGCATCGATGGTTTCCGGGTGAAGCAAGACCGTAAATATTTCTTCCGCTCCCAGGTCGACTGCGGCCTGCATAGGCGTGTTCTTTACCAGCCCGCCGTCGACCCACAGCCCCTTTCCTTGGAGGTGCCGGGGCGGGAAAGCTATCGGCACGGCAGAAGTGGCCATTAAGACATCGACAAGCTCGTCGGTGGACATGATATCGTCGATGGTGACCAGCCTGGTTTCCAGGCTGCACAAATCGGTGGTAAACAGACCAACTTTGGTTCGGCTGGCTTTCAGTTTCCGGAGATCCACGTATCGTCTAAGTAATTCTTCCATCGGGCTGGTGTCCAGCACGCCCAGCTTGGTGCCAAAGACCATGCGGCTGAGCTGAGAGGCTGACGGCAGCCGGAATATGTCTTTGGGCCGGAGTTGCAGCCACATCTTCTCCAGCTGCTCAATCTCACCCTGGGCAAGGAAAGTTGCGTTTATGCCGCCGATGCTGGTTCCGAAGGCCAGATCAAACTCGATGCCCTGCTCGGCCAGTGCTTTGGCCACGCCTACCTGATAAGCGCCGCGCCCCCCGCCCCCGGGTAGAACCAGGGCCCTTCGGGGCTTGTCTCCTTTTACCAGTTCAGCAGGTTTTCCGTTATCCATCGCGGATCTGTATACCGTAGTGGAACCACTAGCAGTATAACCAGTAAATCAGCGCTTCACCAGTTGCGCCCGCGCCTGGCTGACCTTTTCCACCACCTCACCGGGAGTGGTTGCGACTTCTACCCGAGCGTCTTGCAGGGCTTTCATCTTGGAGGCTGCGGTGCCCTTGCCGCCGAAGATTACGCCCACTTTCAAGCAACGTCGCGCATGCTCCGCATACTGGTTCATCAAAGTCCAGTAAGCGCCCACTGCGGTAACCACGAAACTGCCGGTAATAACCGCAGCCGACATGGTGTGCAGATACTCCCAGATTGCCCAGGGATTGAGAACATAGGCCCAGAAGTCGGCCAGGCGCAAATCGCCGTTGGCGGCCAGGACATAGCCGACCGGGTGGTGCATGAAGGCATTGGTCACAATTATGAAGTAGCCGGAGATCCAGGAGCCGATAAATATCATCACGGCCGAAAAAAAATGCGCCCCGGGCGTGAGCTTCTTCTTGCCGAACAGGAACAAGCCCAGGAAAGCGGATTCGGCAAAGAAAGCAATCATACCCTCCATGGCCAGGGTCATGCCGATAATGCCGCCGGCGTAGCTGGAGAATCGAGCCCAGTTGGTGCCGAACTCGAACTCCATCGGAATGCCTGTTACCACGCCGACGGCGAAGTTAATGGCAAATATCCGTCCCCAGAAGCTGGCCACCTCATCATAATCCGAGCTTTTGAGCTTCAGGGCTAGCGCCTTGAAGACTACAATGAGTAAAGCAAGACCCATCGTAAGCTGCGGAAACAGGTAGTGATAGGTGATGGTGAACGCGAACTGGAATCTGTGCCAGGGTAAAGCATCCACAGCCCTATACTCCCGAGCTTAGTAGTGATAATCGGCCGCCCGTGCCTCGACCGCTTTCTTGGTTTCCGCCTTGATCTGGTCGGGACTAATCGCCCACATCAATTCCGGAGTCCCGACCGGCAGCTTGTCCTCAGGCTGCCATAGATTCCAGGTCTTGCCGTAGGTGGTCTTGAGAAAATTCAAGGTAGCCTTTTCCTTTTCCTCCGACAAGCCTGGCATTCTCAAAAGACCGCTGTCGACCTCGCCGTCGTGCGGATGCCAGTACTTCTTCTCGGCAGCCGGCAGAGCATCATACGCTTCTTTGGTGACCACGTACTCGATACCAATCAGGCGAGAATTTTTGGAGTTGCCACTGTAGACCACACACTCGAACAACTCCGGACTGTAGTGGGTGCAATAGTGAGCCACTCGGACTTGAGTCTGTTTCTCCGTCGGCAAGTTCATTTGCTTCTTGTAAATGTGGAACCCATCTAAATACATTTCAATCTGCTGAGGCGGCACCAGCTCCTGAGTCGGTTCAGCCTTGGCTTCAGGCGAGCCGGGCTCAGCCATGGCCGTTTCCATTCCATACGCTTTCGGGGCCGTAAACGTTGATGCCAGCAAAATCACTGCCGACATGCTGCTCAGCAAATTTTTTCTCATAACGTATTCTCCCGCCATTACAAACTTTCTATCCAAAGAACACTTCCGCCACTTTGTACAAATCCATATCCAG
>Ga0364921_10287_pt1 | contig 16466 bp, 16 predicted proteins | sample ExccelJu500001D3_2_FD_206956 | JGI IMG/M metagenome (GOLD analysis project Ga0364921, IMG submission 206956) | Enriched cells from Trout Bog Lake Hypolimnion, Wisconsin, USA - BchlTB.June20.5000.01.D3 | ecosystem: Environmental > Aquatic > Freshwater > Lake > Hypolimnion/Profundal zone | place...
CATAGGCACCGAGAATCTTGGTTTGGGATGGAAACCATCGGATCTGACTTGGTATTGGCAGGCGGCCGGATGGTCAGATATCTAATTTGTCGGGTAAACCGACAAAACAAAACCGCCCGAAGGCGGTTTGCTATCTTGCTGATATCACTATATTAGTTTTGAGGGCAGGCATTAGCGAGCGACCTACCTGCTACCCGATCTTTTATCCACTCAAGGTACATGGGCGCTGATACGCCAGGTGTCGTGAAATGAGTCTGTTCACCAGGCAGCTGATTTCTACCAACATTCGCACCCATTGCGCACATCTGCTTTTGATATAGCTCATGCATGATGGGAGGAACTGCTGTATCTTTTGTGCCCCAGTAAATCACTACAGGCGCTACTGGTTTCACTGGCTTAACACTACCATCTACGAATGCTTTTACCCAAGCAGATGAGTTACTAGGCTCTGGCTTTAAAAGGGATTTATAACTACCTCCATAAGCATAATTGAAAGTATCCGCTAAAACATGAATACATTTATTACTAGACAATTTATCTACGGCTTTAGCACCATCCTCAGTCAACACATCAGTTAACTGCAATCCTGGGAATGCGGCTTGCGTCCCCCAAAGCCCCATCACATAGTGAGCGAATAAGAAGACATTAGGTACATTAGCAGCAGTAAAAGCATTCATTAGCTTCGTAGCACCAGCTTCATCAGATGGAGGGTTTGGTAACATAGCGGCAACATCTTCTGGAGCCAAAGCAACAAATCCGAGATATTCCAAATTATCAGCGGCAGTACCTTGAAGTGCTTGATATTCAGGTAGGCTTGCTGCTGCAATCGTTGCTCCACCCCCTTGCGACCATCCGTAAAGCACTGTCTTTTTACCAGCACCCACTTCTTTCATGGAGCTCGCCGCTCTAGCAGAGTTGATGACATCTCTGCCATTGGTTTGGGCTACAGCATATTGATGCTTCCCACCACCGCCTAGGCCTTGATAGTCGGTAGCAACAACCACATAACCTTGATCGATAAATTCTTTACCATTTGGAATTCCAAAATCAGTCCAGGAATCTCCATCCGTCAGAAAATATTGATTTAATGCTCGAGTAGGTTCAATGATTTGAGAAGGCCCACAATTTTGCGCAGACCCGGTTGTACCATGAGCCCAGGCCATTATCGGTCTACGGTCTTTAGGGGCAGGCCCAATAGGAGCAATGAGAGTGCCAGTTGCAATGGTCTTACGCCCCGCCACATCTGATGAAATGTATGCAATCTTCCAAGCTTGCGCACCCTTAATGGAGGTTTCTATTTTTTCTTTTTTAATAACTTGGCCCAACTTACCCTCGGGTGTCATTTTCATAACTGAGGTATAAAAAGACGCCATTGGAGGATCGGCAAGAACTGCTGTAGAGCTGATCCCAAAAAAAGCACTAAACAATGTTGTGAAAAGAAGTTTTTTCATACTTAATTATCCCTAAAAATAGAAAAAAATAGCTCTTAAAGTATCGCGATTATTTAAGAATTACTAGCGTTACAGTTGCTCTACCGCCCCATCCAGATGGGCCACCAGGGGTATTGCTCACATAATAGATCGGACCAGCAGAAAACGAGACGGGCACTCCATCAAATACCTCGACTTTTGAAACGCCCGCATAGAGCGGGTTAGTTGTGCGATGCGCATCATAGTTGTAGTTCGCTTCCATATTGACAGAATAGGTCCACGCATCTTTGGTTGTGTAAGCCAGAAAAGGTTGACCATAAAGATTATTTTGAGTCCCAAATGCAGGATTACCTCCCATACTCCAGGATTGATATCCAAGTAAGCCATAGGTCCACGGGCCTTGGCGATTCAATACAACACCAGTAACGCCAGCACCCGTTTGTTGAGAGCCAAATTTTCCACTATTGCCTGAAGGTGATTGAGCATAAGGACCTACACCCCAAATCCAAGAAGAATTTGTGTTGGGTGCATAAAAAGATTCAAGGGTCACGCTAGCAATCCCATAGCCCGAATAAGGCTGACCTGTTGGCCCCTGAATACTGACCTCTCGCGCTCCCGCAATAATAGGACGCGCAATAAAAACATCGCCACCACCAAGATCGAATGGAGCCACCGGTTGCAGTAGCAATGTTTGCTCAGAGCCGCCTTGATTTGCTCCTACGCCTCGACTAAATTCATATTGCAGTGGAACAGAAATCATATTAGCAATTGGATTGGCCAATTTCTTTGCAATTTCCACCTTATCAACATCCCCCACGGCAGTCGGAAGTGCTGGAGTTTGAGCAAGTGCAATATTAGAAAATAAAGCTGCAAATATAGTGATGCCAATTGTTTTAAAAATATTCATATAAGTAGTGAGGATCATAATTTAAAGGTAATAGCTCATGGGCGGCATAAGCAAAATTAGCAGATGCAAACAAGGTACCTATCGCAAAGAATGTTGCAATAGGCAGACTAGGTCTTGATTTAATTTTTTTAATTGGTTTATTGACTTGAATTATTAGAAAAGGACCCATTAATTTCATATCATTGCCTTGTAATTTAGCATCTCTATTTTAAATATCAAAGTCAAGAATAAAGGTTGCGAATGAAGGTCTTTTTCTGGCTGTTTTAAGCCACCCAGCCACTACAAACTAGCCAGTTTTGAGCATCCGCAAGCCACCCCATCGCAATGACCACTGCTCCACCAGCAAGCTTTAGCGCTGGAAGGGAGATGCCAAAAAAGAGTAGTAGTTGAGGTCCTATCAACATCGACCCAAAAAGCAAGAAAAAACAATTAATGCTGACTCGTCTTGCTAGTTTTTTTCTAACCTCCTCAGAGCAACCCTGAACCATATTTAGAAAAATAGGTCCGTCACCCAAAGGATTTACGACCGGAAAAAGTGCAGCAAAGACAGCTACAAATGCTGAAAAGGTGGCTGATAGCATATGATAAAAGATGAAAGATATTAATTAATATTACATGAGAAATATATAGCTAAAATGAAATGACTAAATTAACATTCTCAAAGACTTGAGGGAGCCATTTTGGCCGTTCTCCGCCAACCAGCCACCGCCAATTAACCGGCATTGAACGTCCCCAAGCCACCCCATTAGAGCCATTCAACCGTTGCGTTGAGTGACACTGGTTAGTCGGGTCAAACCGACACTAAATGACCAGGTTCAAAAGTGAACTAGCCCTGAGTTTCTATATAGCCTTCACCCAGTCGCAGGGTTGCCAATAGTCTGTCAGGATCCACCACGCTAGCCCAAGGTCATTCACACGCAATGACACGCTCGACTATGATCGGTCACAATCGAGCCAATAGATTAGCCTGAAACAGTATTAATTAGGAGAATTTGGCCTGCCCAGCACGATTCGAACGTGCGACCTACGCCTTAGAAGGGCGTTGCTCTATCCAGCTGAGCTATGGGCAGATAAATGCTGGATTTGAAGCTACTATCTAGAACTAAATAGAGTTGGTGGTCGGAGTACAAGGATTCGAACCTTGGACCCCCTGCTCCCAAAGCAGGTGCGCTACCAGGCTGCGCTACACTCCGACGGAACCGATATTCTACACTGCAATGCCCTTTTAAGGCAAATCCTGTAAGATCCTGCCCAATGAGAGCCTTTTTCCACCGTCAGATACGCCAGCAATTACGAAGTGTTTTCGTCGTTGGATTGCTGCTGGTTTGCCTGCTCGGAACTCACTGGCTGGGGTTCTCTCATGGCATTTCTCATAGCGGTCTAGGGACCTCATCCCAAATCTTGGGTGCAGGCAGTCAAAGCTGTGATGAAAACGCTGCGATTACCCATAGCTCAGCAAGCTGCCATTTATTTGATGCTTTAACTTTAGCGAGTTTTGTATCGAGAGATAGTTTGGTCTTGATTGCGTTGTCTGCCTATATAGAGATAAATTCTTCTTCAGCCAAAACGGCTGACTATCAAACGGCTGAATCACCCTACCAGTCTCAAGCCCCTCCTCGCCTCATCCTTTAAAACTGCTTGGGGATGCGCTAGCGCTCCCTTGTTTTGAACAACCACCTTTTTAGTGGTTTGCCTGGATGAAATATGAAACGCCTCTTTGCTTTCTACCTCTGTAGAGTTTTTTGTCTCATTGGATTACTTCTAATGAATAACACTTGGTCTCAAACCCAAGCTGAGGCATTGCCGCAACTCGATGTTAGTGGCGTTAATGAACAAGGGCTATTAAGCCCCAATAAAATACTCGCTGGCGATGAGTTACAAAATAAATTGGCCGGCACCCTTGGTGCCACCCTCGCAAATGAATTAGGAGTATCTGCCACCGGTTATGGTGCCGGTGCATCCAGACCAGTGATGCGCGGACTTGAAGGTGCGCGCGTACAGATTTTGCAAAATGGTTTATCAGTTGGCGATGTATCGAGTATCTCTGCAGATCATGCAGTAGCCAACCCCATTCAGAACGCCCACCAAATTGAGATCCTACGGGGTGCTAGTGCTTTGGTATATGGCTCCGGCTCTAGTGGCGGCTTAGTCAACGTCGTCAATGACCGCATTGTGACTTCTATGCCCGATATGGTGTCTGGTGCAATTAATACTAGCTATGAAACCGTCAACCAGGGCAAGACTGCCAACATTGAAGTAGATGCACCGGCTGGGCCGCTAGCGCTTCACTTTGATTCTGCAGTGAGCAATAGTAATAACTATCAAATACCGGGGTATGCCGAACAAGGCGGTCCAAACGCTAATTGGTCAATTAATCCTAATCAACCGGTCAACGTTCCCTATAGCGGCAAACTACCCTTCTCCTATAGCAATCAGAATAGTCTTGGCTTGGGCGCTACTTACATTCGAACAGACGGCTATACCGGCGTTTCTCTCGAGCGCATGAACCATAACTACGGCATCCCCACTTATGACGGTGGCTTTATTCAGCAATCACAAAATCGTTACGACTTTAGCCATCAAACCAATGATCCTTTTGATGGCTTCTCATCCATCAAAGTCAGTGCTGCCAATACCAACTATCAACATACCGAATTTACCAACACTGGGGTTGCAGCCACCCAATGGAATAACACTGCTACTGAAGCCCGTGTAGAAATGATGCATAAAGAGTTTCTGGGCTCCAAGGGTGTAATTGGTGCACAAGTAAATGGTGCCACATTAAATGCTACAGATCTGTCTAGCAATAATTACGCCATTGTTCCGCAAACGAAGTCCAATTCCTCCGCGCTCTTCTGGGTTGAGGAGGGTCGCTATGGTCCAGTCAAAACAAGTTTAGGCGCACGCTATAGCTATGCTGGTCAAAATCCCAACTTGGCGACACAGTTTCCCAGCCCAAGCAGTCAAGGAGTGCCATCTTCTTATGGGCCGCCGACACTGCAAAACCGTCAATTTAATTTAATGTCGTATTCAGCGGGTGGCATGCTCGATGTTGCTCGTGGCTATGGCTTAGGTTTGAGTTACACGGTTTCGCAAAGAGCACCAACACCACAAGAGCTCTACTCTTATGGGCCACATGATTCGACGGCGACGTTTGATATTGGTAACGCTAACTTGGCTACCGAGACTTCACATAACGTGGAGCTCAGCTTCCAAAAAACACTAGGGCTATTTCGTAGTAAGGCAAGCCTGTACCGCAATCAATTTAGTAACTACATCTATGGCTTTTACACGGGGGCTTACAGTACAGTCAATAACTTCTCGGTTGTGCAAGCATCTCAAGCCAGCGCAAACATTAAAGGCGCTGAAGGAGAGCTCACTTACAACTGGAATCAAAATGGTGTTGGTGGCAGAGTCTTTGGTGATATCTCTCAAGGATCTTTTAACGCTGGCGGCAATCTACCCTTGCAGCCTGCCCCACGACTTGGCAGTGAACTGGCCTATCAACGCGATGGTTGGTTAACGAGTGCAACTTATATTTATAGCTACCAACAAAACAGATTGGCCACTTGGGAAGTTGGGCCAACCCCCAGCTATAACTTAGTCAATGCCAACCTGTCTTACACAGAAAGAGTAGGCAAGATTAATTGGACCGGCTATGTGATGTTGAAAAATCTACTCAATGAAGAGATTCGGTATGCCACTTCACCGATGGCCGTCAGGCTCTATGCACCGCAACCTGGCAGAAGTTTGATGGTCGGTGTCAGAGCTGCGTTTTAAATCTGCTGCTTATCCAAGATATTTAATGAGGATCGCCCCAATCATTCCGGATCCCAGGATGACAAAGACTGGATTAATTTTGGTTCTCAGAATGAGATAAAGCGTAACAAGAGCTAAAGCAAGCGTGATGGGGCTAACGATCGATGCCTTAGCTACCGCATACACTCCAGAAGCCATCAGGCCAATAGAGATAGGCTCCAAAGCATTCTGAATAGAGCGACGCCAAGGGCTATCGCCAAAACGATTCCATACTCGCCCCACATAAAAACATAAAATGCTGGATGGCAAAAAGAATGCCAGTAAAACCACTCCTGCGCCAACAAGTCCTGCAACCTGAAATCCAATCACCAAGACCATCAGCATATTTGGGCCAGGGGCAACTTGACCCATACTATAAATATGCACGAATTGCGTATGGCTAATACCAAACTGATGGGCTAATAAGGTCTGCATTTCTGGCAAGACTGCTGTACCGCCCCCTACCGCCAAAATTGATAAGAGTGCAAAGCTAAGTGCTAATTGAACATACAGACTCATGACTTAGCGCTCGGACGATAAAGATAAAGACATACTGGGGCCATGATGAGTAAAACCAATGGCAGTGACAGCTTGACAATACTCATCAAGCAAAATGTGGTGACAATAATGACCAGAGACTTCAAATGCCGCCAGTGATCCTCGCCAATGCGATAGGTAATGGCAGCCAACAATCCGCAGGCAGCAGCAGCTATGCCAGCCAAAATGAGATTGGCTAAGGGGTGGTCGGTATTTTTGGCATAGGCTATGCCAATGGCTAAAACAAATAGAGAGCCAGGAAGAATCAAACCGAGGGCAGCACTAATGGCGCCGCGCACTCCTCGTAGGTGATCACCAGCCAGAACGGCTAAATTAACAGAATTGAGCCCAGGCATGGTCTGACTAATAGCCAGATAACCCATGAATGCATCGGAAGATAGCCACTTGCGTTTCTCTACCAGCAATATGCGCTCATAGGCAATAATCCCCCCGCCAAAACTAATCGCCCCGATGATGAAAAACTGCATGAATATGTCATGCAAGCCCGGGGGATTTAATTGAGGGGATACTTCCTGTAATTCAGAGCTCACTCAGGCTTTCCATAAATTAAGGCCGTTTTGGTACTGCCGATCTCCAGCCAATCGGCCAATTCAATTTGTAGTTGCTTAAAAAATTTATCAGCTCGCTTATGTGCTTTTGCTTGCCCACGATTTTCATCATTTACACGGTAAGAAAAAGCCAGCTCACCAACAATAGGGTCCCCAACACTCTTCATCCAAATCGCTATCTCGCAATGGGCTTGCACGCCGTCACCAAATACCAAGTTTCCTAAGGGTAAGCAAGCCTCTAAAATTTTATTGGTATTACCACCGACGATACGCATTGGAGATTTTTTATCAATCCCTAGGTTGGCAACACCTGGAAAGAACTTAGCAACACTGCTAAGCGTTCTATCAAAGATATTATCAATTGGAATGGCATCTAAAATGGCATTGTTAGAGTAAATGCTGCGCTTAGATCCAAGCTCATCCCCACGCAAGATCTCTTCCTTAAAGCGGATGCGAGATTTAATGCTCTTCTTGGGGGTGGGATTAAATTTTGCTGACTCGCCGATATCGTGCGTGCGACATTTGAGAGTTACCTCACAAAAATCATCTACCCAAACATTCTGACGAGATTCTCGCACGCGCAAAATTACGTTATTACGTCGAAAGTCTTCGCCAGGCGTATCGTAAAAATAAATATTCCGTAAGCCTGTTGTAGCGTTATCTAAGTGGAAAAACTCTACTTTGTTCTTTTTACAGAATTTCAGTATTTGATCACTCAGCGCAGTAATGCGACTACGTCGATCTAAACCCTTGGGCTTAATGAGTAATTTAAATTCTCGATTTGTGACGGATGGATGCAACTTCATCTAAATACCCCCTTGTTACCAAGAGGTTATCACCAGCTAGAAAATCTTAATAGACTTCTGGGACGTACATTTCAGGAGGGACCGGATCACGGAGGTAGTCAGGGTTATGAACCCGGCTTGGCAATGTAATGATTGGGTGGTCGGTCTCTTTGTAGGGAATTTGATCTAGTAAATGGGTGATGCAATTAAGGCGTGCCTTCTTTTTATCATTGGCTGCCACAACCCACCATGGCGCCTCAGGAATATGAGTTCGTTCGAGCATGGTTTCTTTGGCCTTGGTATAGGCCTCCCATAAACGACGAGCCTCTAAATCCATGGGGCTCAGTTTCCACTGCTTTAGCGGATCATGTATGCGCATCATGAAGCGGTTGTACTGCTCATCATCAGAGATTGAGAACCAGTACTTGATCAAAATAACGCCCGAACTAATCATCATGCGCTCAAGATCTGGCACTGTTCTTAAGAACTCTTCATACTCGTAATCACTACAAAAACCCATGACTCTTTCTACGCCGGCACGGTTGTACCAACTGCGGTCAAATAAAACAATTTCTCCGCCAGCTGGCAGATGTTGAATATATCTTTGGAAATACCACTGAGTCTTCTCGCGCTCATTGGGTGCTGGCAGGGCAACGACCTTACAGACCCGGGGATTCAAGCGCTGGGTAATCCGCTTGATTGCGCCACCCTTACCTGCGGAATCGCGACCCTCAAACAAGACAGCCACTTTTAATTTTTTCTCGACAACCCAGTCCTGCAGCTTGACCAATTCACCCTGAAGACGAAACAACTCCTTGAAGTACAGTTGGCGCGGTATGGAAGACCCGCTGTCGCCATCTTGTGAAAGACGATCATCATCCAGCTCCATTTCGAGCTCTTCGTCCATGCTATCCAGAATCTCTTCTCGAGCACGGCGATACCATTCGTCCATGTCTTTATGTTTTGATGTCATCTTTGCGTTCACAACTAGATTATCCATTTTTACTGGATCTTGATGACACTTTTATTACATCTATGAGGCTTGAAGGCTTTTAGCAATGGCCTCTTGGGCATAAAGAGCGAGCAACTTGCGATCAAATTGGACATCGATTAACGGCTCTATGAATGGCAAAAAGCGGAGCTCCACCCCTAAATGTCGGTTTTGAATAATGTTTGCCATAGACTCGATCAGACCCATATCCCCAATAAATGCTGGGGAATAGCTTCTTTTTCCGGTGATGGTGGAAAAATACTGGATAGCTAAAGGAAAGGTAGGGACGCCAGCCTCTAAAGCAGACTCAAATAAGTTTGGCTTAAATGGCAACACCGCATCCCCTACTGTAGAAGTGCCTTCTGGGAATATGCAAATCGATTCCGTTTTCAAAACCCCTGCCACCTGCCCGACAACCAGCCTTGCATGTCTAGAACTATCTCGCCGAATAAACACGGTTCGTAACTGCTTAGCCATCCAGCCAAACACTGGCCAGCTAGCTACTTCAGACTTGGCTACGAATCGAACCGGTCGAAAAGCATTGATCACATGGATATCAAGCCAAGAAATATGATTTGAAGCCAATAAATAAGGAGAATTTGGCAAGAGCTCCGCACCTCGAATCTTGAGTTCAATCTTAAAGATGGTGAGCAATTTTTTAGACCAGCGTTGGATATGCTCTTGTTTTTTTTGATCGTCAATAAAGGGAAAAAAGAAAGATAGGGTCAAGACTCCACGCATTACATGCAGAAAAATCAGCGCCCACACCCCGAAGCGCGTTAGAAACGGCGCTTTAGACTCGGTTGTTCGTGTTTGGATATTCATAAAGTTCTATCAATATAAATCAAGTCATAAAACTGTCTTGAAAGTGTCATGAGGATTACATAGACGGCAGGCTTAATGCTTACTCATGATGCATTACAGAGCTATCTGGATTTCAGACGTACACCTAGGAACATCAGGGTGTCAGGCAAACTACCTCCTCGATTTTCTGAAACACAATGAAGCCGATAAGTTTTACTTGGTAGGAGACATCATTGACGGGTGGAGACTTAAAAAATCATTCTACTGGCCCCAAGCCCACAATGACGTAGTACAAAAACTCTTGCGTAAAGCACGTAAAGGTACAGAAGTAATCTACGTACCCGGAAACCACGACGAGAGTGCACGACAATTCTTTGGCATGTCCTTTGGCGAGGTCAAAGTAGTTGAGGAAGTGATTCATACAACGCTTGATGGCAGAAAACTCTGGGTGACCCATGGCGATCTGTTCGATGGTGTCATGCAATATGCCAAATGGTTAGCCTATGTTGGCGATACCTTGTATACCTTCATTCTCTATATCAACCGCTACTTCAACATGATCCGCATGCGAATGGGTTTGCAGTACTGGTCTTTATCCCAATACTTAAAACACCAAGTCAAGAATGCAGTCAGCTACATCGCAGACTTCGAACACATCATGGCCCGAGAGGCTCGCTTAAAGGGTTGTGATGGCGTGGTTTGTGGTCACATTCACAAAGCTGAAATCCGTGAAATTGATGGCCTGCTCTATTGCAATGATGGTGACTGGGTAGAAAGCCTTTCTGCTCTTGTCGAAACCATGCAAGGCGAACTCAAAATTATTTACTGGACCCAAATCAGAGGCGAACCAGTAAACGCAACTCCAGAAATTACCTTCCAACCTGCTATTGAAGTACTCATCAAAGAGGCTGCACTATGAAAATTATGATCATCACCGATGCATGGGATCCACAGGTTAATGGCGTTGTTAGGACCCTTAAGCAAACCCGTGAAGAGCTCATTGGCATGGGTCACGAGGTGGAAATGATTACGCCAAGTGGATTTAAATCTATCCCTTGCCCAACCTACCCAGATATTGCCCTCTCCCTCTTTCCTGGGAAGGAAGTTTCTCGAAGAATTAAAGAATTTGCACCTGATGCGATGCATATCGCCACTGAAGGTCCTTTGGGACTTTCTGCACGCTCGTATGCAGTAAAAAATAAATTGCCGTTCTCTACTGCTTATCACACCCGTTTTCCAGAATACGTTAAGGCCAGAATTGGTATGCCTTTAGCCATTACCTATGCCTTTATACGCTGGTTCCATGGACCATCTATGGCAGTAATGGCGCCCACGATTGTTGTGAAGGATGACCTTGAGAAATTTGGCCTGACCAATGTTGTCCTTTGGTCTAGGGGTGTTGATCTGGACATCTTTAAGATGCAAGAGTCCAAAAGACTGAATACTGCTCACCCAATCTTTCTGTATGTAGGCCGTGTCGCCGTGGAAAAGAACATCAACGCTTTCTTGGAAATTGATCTACCTGGTTCCAAATGGGTGGTTGGTGATGGCCCAGCAATGGCCAGCATTAAAGAAAAATACCCTGAAGTGAATTACCTGGGCGTATTACAGCAACATGAATTAGCTAAAGTCTATGCAGCAGCAGATGTGTTTGTTTTCCCAAGCAAAACGGATACTTTTGGCCTAGTTCTTTTGGAGGCCATGGCTTGTGGCACCCCAGTAGCCGCCTATCCGGTTACAGGCCCGATTGATGTACTCGGTAACTCAGCCGCCGGTGCGATGAATGAGGACTTGCGTGAGGCCTGCCTCCAGGCCCTCAAGATTCCGCGTGACGTTGCCCGTGCCCATGCAGAGAAGTTCTCTTGGCGCGCTGCCTCTGAGCAGTTTGCCAATCATCTTAAGCCGGTACCTTCGACTGAAGTTCATATTGCAGCACTTGCATAGGCTTATCCATTTTGACAGCACCTTATAACATTAGCGACAACCCCCACAAAGGGAATCGCGGGCTCACCCGTGCATGGCATGCAGCAAAAAACTCTTGGTGTGGAATGGTCTATGCCTTTAATGAAGAAAGCGCTTTCAGGCAAGAGCTCACACTTCTAGTCATCCTTGTGCCGACCGCCCTATTCTTGCCAGTAAGCCATCTAGTCAAAGCGATTCTGATTTCATCCCTGATCTTGGTACTAGTGGTTGAGTTATTAAATTCGAGTGTTGAGGCTGCAATTGATCGCATTTCTTTTGATCATCATGATCTATCCAAAAGAGCTAAAGATTTTGGCTCTGCCGCTGTCATGCTGGCATTACTGATCTCCGCATTGCTTTGGCTCACCGTCTGCATCCCCCTTGTCTTTAATTTGTAATAAATGCTCGCTACGATTAGCTATATATAAATAAGGTTAACCATGTCCGATATTCCAAACCCATTCGCAGCGCTTGATATGTTTGGCCCGCGCTTAAAAGACAAGCCGAAGAACAGTAAATTAAGCCCCTTCAAGAAGCTCTTGCCTAAAAAACTGGCAAAGAAACTATTCGGCAAAAAGTTTGCCACTAAGACTCGTAATCAACTCATTTCAGTTGAAGAAGTTGCACCAACCGTTGCCATTGTCAAAGCTAAGAAGCCTGGCTTCCAAATTACTTGGGCTAGTAATTCCAGTGAAATTAAAGAAGCGCAGCGCTTACGCTACAAGGTATTTGCTGAAGAAATGGGTGCTAATTTAGCCGCCAGCTCTGAAGGTCTAGATGTAGATGAGTTTGATGCCTACTGTGATCACCTACTCATTCGTGATCAAGAAACGTTAAAGGTTGTTGGAACCTATCGCGTTCTGCCTCCACATAAAGCGCAAGAAATTGGTCGCCTGTACTCAGATTCTGAATTTGATTTAACCCGCTTAAATCACCTCAGGCCAAAAATGGTTGAGCTGGGTAGATCTTGTGTTCACGCAGACTATCGTTCTGGCGCGGTCATCATGGCCCTCTGGAGCGGTCTTGCCCAGTACATGCAAAAGCACGAATATGAAATCATGCTCGGTTGCGCAAGTATTCCGATGGGCGATGGTGGTCACTTTGCAGCTAGCCTCTATAACTCCTTAAGCAACGATCAAATGGCGCCAGTAGAAAACCATGCGTTTCCAAAGTTGCCATTGCCGCTAGACAAGCTTAATGGTGGCCTTCAAGTAGATCTTCCTCCACTCATCAAAGGTTATCTCAAGATAGGCGCCAAGATTTGTAGTGCTCCTGCTTGGGATCCTGATTTCAATACCGCAGATTTGTTAACGATGATGCGCTTGTCAGATATCAATCCACGCTATGCCAAGCACTTCTTAGGACAATAAAGAAAGGGCTTATTTCAAGCCCACTTTGTAAGAGCGGCCGATGCGTTCCCATTCGGCCGCTTCTTTTTGTAGACTAAATTCTGTTAATGGGTGTTCATTAGCCCAATCTTTCGATAAGCTCACCGCATACGAACCATCGTGTTCCGAGATCTTGACCTTAGGAAGATCGCCATCACTTCTGCCACGGCATAAGACTTGAGCTAGTCGCAAACAAAATAGCATGCGCCAGTCATGAAAGCTGGCATTGTTTGCCAACTTTCCGAGTTTGCCAGCATGTCCAATGAGTAATGCCGCCAAGCGTGCTTGATCATTTTTTGAGAATCCCGGCATATCCGCATTGCCAGCAATATAAGCAGAGTGCTTGTGATAGCCATTATGAGAAATCGATAATCCAATCTCATGCAGATTTGCAGCCCATTGCAATAAAGCAATATTGTCTGAACGGCTCTCGAATTCAGATTTAGGTAGTTGCGCTAAAAATTCACCAGCAAGATTGCCCACACGATGCGCCTGCTCGCGATCAACGTCGTAGCGCTGCATAAATTGCTCAACAGTGACATAGCGCATGTCATGGTGTTGCGACCTGCCTAGTAAGTCATACAAGACGCCAATACGCAAAGCGGCGTCCGTCACCTCCATGGACTCAATGCCTAGCTCATCAAATACGGCAATCATGATTGCTAAGCCGCCGGGCCAAACTGCCCTTCGTTCGTCCTTCAGACCTGGCAACTCAACCTGATTCACATGTTCGTATTTAAGCAGGTGCTTTTTCATGGCTCGTAAGCCATCCCGCGTGATCAAGCCACCTGTGCCATTTGCCCGACTCTCGGGGTTAAAATTATTTTCCGCAATGAGATCGGCCAATGCTCTAGCTGTACCCGATGATCCAATAACTTGTTTCCAGCCACTCTTGAGATAAGCTCCGGAGATCACCTGAATTTCTCTACGAGCGGCTAACTCAGCTTCTTTAAAAGCATGGGCATCAATATTGCCCTTCGGAAAGAAGCGCATGCTATGAGAAACGCAGCCAATATAAAGACTCTCCATCAGCCTAGGCTCGTAACTCTTACCAATAATCAGTTCAGTAGAGCCGCCGCCAATATCCACCACCAAACGGTTACCGTGAACAGCGGGCACCTCATGCGCTGCGCCAATGTAAATTAAGCGAGCCTCTTCTACCCCAGCAATAATCTCAATTGGAAAGCCTAAAGCCTCTTCCGCATCCTTGATGAACTGCGGCGCATTTTTAGCCACCCGTAATGTGTTGGTAGCAACTGCGCGCACCCTCGTGGGATCAAACCCCCGAATGCGCTCACCAAAGCGGCGTATGGCTGTTAATCCACGCTGATAAGCGTCATTACCTAATAACTTGTTGTCTGTGAGACCTGCGGCAATACGCACCGTTTCACGCAAAGTGTCGATCGGACGTATCTGAGTGCCTGAAGGTGTATTGACCACTTGCGCCACCAGCATCCGAAAGCTATTCGAGCCAAGATCCACTGCTGCAACAAGATCTGAATCATTAGACCGAAGATCGACTGGATTGGCTGCCAAAATATTCCCTGTGGAAAGATACGCTTAATTGAATATGTCTATTTTATGTAAGAAGCATGACAAATTCATGAAATTACTGCGTAGTCTACTGGGGAAAGGGTTTAGGCGGCTAAATTTTGCTCGGAACTTGAACAATCTACATTGCCATAGCTACAGAAAATGCAACAATCGCCTGACTTGGTTTTCAGAATGCCGCTACAAGATGGGCAACGATAAAACTGCTGAGATGAGCCTTCTGGAATCTCAAGAGCCTCGGTAGCTTTGCAGTGGGGACAAGTAATAACGGAGTTCAATATTGGGATATTCACAGGCAGATAGTGAACTGCAAATATTTCAGGAATAAGACAAGGCCCCAACAAGCCATCTAGTCGGTAGTACTAGGACTCCAGAAAGCCTGATTGACATACTCGAGATTGGCAATTTCCTGAATCAAGACATCCATCTGATCGCCATCTACGGCTGAATCCGTCAGAACAGCCTGGATCTCGACCTCATCACTGCCAAATTGGTGAACCTCAATATCCTGGGTCTGGTATCCCGCAGCCTCTAAGGTGGCTATAAATTGCTTTAGAGCGATCTTTTGGGAATGCTTGGGGGTGATGATGTAAACAGAATTCGTAACCTCAACAGACTCTGTATCCAAAGGCTGTCTGTTGATCAGGGTGACTACTGGGCGCAGCAAGGTATTGGCAGCCAGAACAAATAATGTAGCGAGTCCAGCCTCAAGAATTAAATCTGCACCAGCGCAAGCTCCAACAGCACCAGACGCCCACAGGGTGGCAGCCGTATTAATCCCGCGCACATTGCCCTCTTCTCGCATGATCACACCGGCACCCAAAAATCCGATTCCAGAGACCACGTAAGCCATCACATGTACCGCCCCGTCGTGACCAGTCAGACGATTACCTGCATCGACAAAAATGGCTGCGCCAATGGCAACCAAAATATTCGTTCTTAAGCCTGCCGTGCGCTGACGATACTGACGCTCTAAACCAATCAGCCCACCAAATATAAATGCAGCCGTCAGACTAACTCCTGTATCAGCAAGGGATACTAGATTGATTGTTTCAAGAGACTCCATGGCGCCTTCCTAGTCAAATGCTCAAACTAGGGTCTTACTTTTGTCCCAAGCCCAAGGTTTGAACCATTACTTTAAATACTTCAGTATTGTCCATAAACCCGTGGAACTTCTCTGATCCAGGACCCATGGCGCTTAATACTGCGTCATCTGCAGTATGCACCCCAGTATCTTGATGCGATGGTAGATTGCCGCCCACATGAATGGCATCTTCCTGCAGTTGGACATATTTGGGGTTGGCCACAAAAACGCCACCTTCGCCTTTAATGGCAGGTACAAAGGTGCCGTCTAATTTTGGATGCATGGTCTCGTAGTGGTCGGGGTAGGCGCCGTAGAAGAAGGCCAAACGCTTTGAAACATCTATTTGGTTTGGATAGCCCTCTATATTTGCTTTGGGATAGTTTGGATAACCCGCATCAGCATAGGTGCCAACCTTTTCTCTTAAGGGTCCAGGTTTTGCATCGTTCACCACACCGCTAATGGAGCCGCTATGCGTATGGTCTGGCGTCACAATAATCAAGGTGTCGGGATGGGTTTTGGCAAAATCCTTGGCGATCTGCACAGCATTGCTCAGCATGATCGTATCAAAGGCTGCCCTCTCCCAATCTAAGGGGTGGTTGAATTTATCAATCAGCGCCGCCTCCACCATCAAGAAAAAGCCGTTGGGATTTTTTGATAGGA
>Ga0364921_10243_pt3 | contig 15966 bp, 11 predicted proteins | sample ExccelJu500001D3_2_FD_206956 | JGI IMG/M metagenome (GOLD analysis project Ga0364921, IMG submission 206956) | Enriched cells from Trout Bog Lake Hypolimnion, Wisconsin, USA - BchlTB.June20.5000.01.D3 | ecosystem: Environmental > Aquatic > Freshwater > Lake > Hypolimnion/Profundal zone | place...
CCCTCCTTCCATACCGCTATGTCTAACGCCTGGAACTCTGGCAGTTCGAAGACCATGAGCGATAGTTTCGGACTGATTGAGAAATCTTCGCTGGGACGCGAAGCGTTCACTCTAGAGCTACTAGGCCTATCCGGCAGCATCGGTGCGATGGGAGCCAAACCTGCTGCGGCCTTCCTCTCCGGCAAATTTGCCCCGATCGCCGAGACTAGCATTGATGGAGCCCTCATCAATGAGTCCGCGAATAGCTCCGAGTTGCCCGCACCGGCTTCCGGTGCCCGGTTTCGTTTCGAGGATGACCATCCGGAAATAGGAATGCCGGATCTCAGAGGACCGGGAGAAGTCGGTGTCGCAGAGGTTTCTGCCCGGCGAGTTCTCGCTGAAAGCCGGGCCCAGGAAATTGAAGCCGCGATCACCAGACTGGGACAACGAGCATCCGTAGTCTCAAACCGACTGCAAAGCGGCCCAGCCGCCATCGACTACAGTGAAGGCCCTATTATTAAGGACGAGGTAATCCACAGCCCCTCTCCTCCCGGTCCAGAGACTACAGCCTGGCAGCAAAAACAACTACTCAGCCAGATGAGAGATGGAAGTACCATCCTCGAAAAGTGGGACGGCACCAGACGAGTAACCGCACCGAACGGAACGATTGTCGAAGAAGCTCCGGTAAAAGACCTCGGCTCCGGTAGCTATGGACCATTCAGATATACAAAATCGCCCGGCGGCACGGTGCTATATGAATACCAGGGTGGTGCCAAAACGGAATACCTGCCCGACGGGCGCACAATTATGGATCGAGAGAATGGCACCCGGTCCACATTCAGCCGCCTCGGAGACCTGATCAGTACCGAAAATCTTGATGGCAGCGTCACTGTCAAAGCTGCCCGAATTACCATTCCATATAACGCCGGCAATCGAACACTTTTTTGATTGAAGACAATATTCCCCATCTGAGTGGACTTCTGGTTCGGACATAAGCAGATTCCCGCAAGTCTCCTGGATACCGCGCGACACGCAAGAACGGTGCTGACCGTGCAGTAGAAATACAGCGTATTATAAGAATAGTCCCGCTAAGATCTCACGAATTCGGAGGATTAGAGCTGCACCTCGAGCATTCCAGGAGGAGCGCTAATGCAGGATCAAGATAGTCAGGATAAGACATTGGCTGTTGTGGTGCACATTCTTTGTGCAGTGGGAATTTTTGCCGGGTGCGCGATTGAAATAGGTTGGCTCGGCGGCATTGAGATCCTGAAAAATCCAATGGGAGCGGACGCTCCCATAAAGATTAACAGTGGACTCTGTTTTCTCTTGAGCGGAGTGAGCATTCTCATGCTCTCTTACTCATCAGATAAAACAAGCTGGTACAGGCGAGCGGCAATGGTGGGCGCACTCGTTGTCTTTTTGACCGGGATACTCACCATATCCGAGCATGTTTGGGGCGTAAACCTGGGAATCGACCAGCTTTTCGCTCGCGACTCGGAGGAGGTGATTCGAGCCTATGCGCCCGGACGTATGTCACTGAATGCATCAATCTACTTTGCCTTACTCGGACTCAGTGTGTTGCTCATCGATCGCAAAGAGCGTTTGCTCAGATCGGCACAACAGTGGATAGCGGTCGTTATGTGGCTTATGACGACGCTGGCTATTGTTGGCTATGGTTATGGCTTCCGCGAACTCTACAACTACGGAGCCATCAACCCTCTGAGATTTCCCAGCGCGATTGCCTTTTACTGTCTGGGGATTGCTGCCTTTCTCGTGCGACCCCACAGCGGTCCGGCGGCCATCTACGGCAGCCGCACCACGGCTGGTGCGATCGCCAGGACTTTGGGACTGGCGGGGATTTTGCTTCCGGCACTTACATTCATCTCAGGAATAAACCGGAGAACCGAAATAGACCTGGCTGTAGTCGCCTTCTTGCTGTTCGTGGGATTTCCAATTGCGGTCTGGGCAGCGGCACGCAGGTTGGAGAAGTCTGACCAAGAGCGTTTGCAAATCTACGAAAGGTTCGAGCAGTTCATGTCTAATCTCCCGGGTTTGGCAATGCTCTTGGACGCTGACGGCCGGGCTGTTTACATAAATGGCGACGCGCAAAAGGTCCTCGACCTCAAACTGGGTGAGAAAAACCTTACCGACCTCCCCACAGAGGCCGCCAGGCAACTTGACGATCTGAATCGTAAGGTCCTGGAAGAAGGGCAACGTGTTGAAACGGTTCGATCGGTTCGAACTACATCAGGTGAAACGAGAACCTATTTTGCTGTCAGGTTTCCGGTAGATGACGCGCGAGGCAGGCTGATTGGCATTGTTGGTCTGGATATTACAGAGCAACAGCGAGCGGAGCAGACGATCCGAGAGCTTAACGATGCCCTGGAGGCGCAGGTTCATCAACTGCTGACGGCGAATTTAGAATTAGAAGCGACACGAGATGCTGCTCTCGAGTCCGCCAGAGCAAAGTCGGATTTTCTCGACAACATCAGCCACGAACTGAGGACACCAATAGCGGGAATCCTGGGCACTATCGAGCTGGTGCCTCTGGACGGTTTGTCGGCAGAGAATCAAGAGCTCTTGCGCATGGCTAACGAGTCGGCCGTGCAACTGCTTGCCACCGTGGAGAGCCTGCTTGATTTCTCCAATCTTGAGGCCGGTAAGCTACGCCTGCAGGAACACGACTTCAGTATCGCCGCTATGGTTGACACTGTGTTGAGCGCCATCAAGCCGATGGCCAACAAGAAGAACATCTGCGTAATCGAGGAAGTCGAGCCGCAATTGCCCAGCGTGAGAGGGGACGCGGGAAAACTCAGACATATACTCTTGAATCTGGCTACCAATGCGGTGAAATTCACCGATAAGGGCTGCGTGCTGTTGCGAGTTTCTGCCGGCGATCAAGTGAACGATATTCTTCACCTGCAATTCACAGTCTCCGACACCGGTATTGGCATCTCTCCGGAAGAACGCGCAAGACTGTTCCTTCCATTCAGCCAGGTGGACACATCCCACTCTCGAAAATATGGAGGCACAGGACTGGGTCTGGTGATAACGAAGAAACTGGTCGAGCTGATGGGCGGAACGTTCGGAGTCTCAAGCATCAAGGGCAAGGGATCAACGTTTTGGTGCACAATTCCACTGGTGGCGGCAAGCCCGCAGTCGGTACAACTCGAGAAGCCGCATATGACGATGACCGGCTCCCAACCAACAAGCGATCCCGATCAAGAGGCGGGTTCGCATGAGGCACAACTACACAACTATGACTTCGTGCCAATTCTGGCAGGCTGCGATGTGCTGCTGGTTGAGGACAATGAGGCTCTACAGCAGTTATCCAGGCAGCAACTGGAAAGCCTCGGGTTGAGAGCCGAAATCGCCGGAAGCGGGCAGGAAGCACTAGAGGCCGTGGCAAAACACCGTTACAGTGTTGTCTTAATGGATTGCCAGTTGCCTGTCATGGATGGATTCGAGGCGGCAAAAAGAATTCGGGAAGTCGATCAGTCCATGCAAAGACATACTCCAATCATCGCCATGACCACCTCTATCACTCCCGATGAAACGGAGCGCTGCAGAATGGCGGGCATGGATGATTATCTCGCGAAACCTATCTCCACTGAGGAGCTGGCAGAGAAGATGGCCATCTGGGTGAAACAGTGATAGCTGGGGCTGGTTCACCGTGCTAAAGTAATTCGCATGAGTTTATCTTCCAAGACTTGTTTAGTCATTATCCTGAATGCCTTGTTGGCCGGTTCCAGTTCTTCCGTGGCGTCCGCCCACGATTCGCAAGTCCTGCCTGTCAAAACTTCTGCACACACAACCGCTTCAAATGAAATTCTTCCCGATGGTCTCTATCTGGTTTTACGGGAAGCTGACGAGCCAAAGAAGCTGGAACCACCCTCCGCCAAATCAGAACATTTACTGATTAACGACTACCATTTTCTTGAGCCTGCTGAGCGCGAAAAGCCTACCTACCTGATCCTGAGCACCAACGCGTTCATACCTTTCGTTCTGTCCACCAAGCCGGTAATGGACCTGGATAGCCATGGAAAGCCAAAGCTGATGTTGCAACTATCCAGGACTCAGGTCATTCCGCTGGAAGATTTTACTCGCAGGAATCTAGGAAAAACGTTGGCTATCGTGGTCGATAGTCAGGTTGTGAGTGCACACAAAATCAAAGAACCGATTATCGGCGGCCGGTTCCAGATTACTTGGTGTACACGTAATGCTTGCACCGTATTGATGTCGAAATTACAAAGCGATTCGCAATGAGCCTGGCAGCTGCTGGTTTTTTGCGGAATGCCTCCGCCCGCGTAGTATTACACTTAGCCTTCGACGAACAATTTTAGTCTGGCCAAAGACTGATCCCATTGCTCGGAGACAAAACTGAGTTACTCCGTGATGTCTTTCCCAGGCCCCGGATCAAATTCGAATAGGCTCTCGCGACCCGATTGGACACTATGAACTAGTCCCGCACTCTCCAACACTCGAAGATGCTTGGTGATTGCCTGTCGGGTCAGCCTATAACCTTCGTATTTTCCACACTGACATGTCAAAATCGATCACTTACACTATTTAGCTGAAAAAGCGGCGGTTTTGCCAGCTCCTTTCGAAATGCAGCAGGCCTGAGATGACATGTGAAACACTACATATCTGGCGCCCAGAGGATGAGAGCCCGTCACTTGCAGCCGATTGCGACAAGGATGCCGCAGCCCGAAAGATGTACCAGGACGTCTCAAACAGCGTCGTTGAGATCAGCATCCCGGGGCTTTTCTCAGAAAGCTTGGCCAGCGGATTCTTTGTAGGAAAGGGCGATGAGATCATGACCAACGCTCATGTGGCTGCAGATGCCGGCAGCGCGCCGTTGGACATCATCACCAAGGACGGTAAGGAGTACACCGCGCTAATCGAAAGCGCCGATGAAGCAAGCGATCTAGCTGTCTTGAAAGTGCAGGGGCTATCGCCAGGCACGTACAAGCCCTTGCAGTTTCGCCCTTCCGCATCTATGCAAACGGGTGAAGACATCTTCGTGCTCGGGCATCCTGGCGGGCGTTCGCAAGTATTCATTTCGCCGGGCAAATTGCAGACACGCGGATCGCTGCTAACACTTGACGATCAAGATTCACTGAGACAATTCGACACCCACCTGAAGTCAGCAGATATTACGGAACGTACCCTGGCCGAGAAGGAAGTTTCTGCTCCGCGACTTGAAAGCAGTGCCCACACTGAGGGAGGAAGTTCCGGGTCGCCGGTCGTTGATTTGGACGGCTTGGTGATTGGTGTGCACGCGGATCGCGCCAAACGGATCGGCAGTTTAGAGGTGCCTTCGGAACCGGCCATCAGTCTCTTAAATCCGGCCAATCGCACCCGCAAGTTTGAGTATAAGACCGAGCAATTCTTCCTGATGCAGCAAACACAACTCATTGGCGACCCAGTCAGATACGTCCTGTCTGAAGACCAATAACCGATCTCATCAGTTACCGCACAGCAAGGATCACAGCGTCAGTTCGCTCGTATCAAGTTTCAGCACTGCTTGGAAGCGCGCTTTGTCAATGCACTTATCGAATGCTTCTTCCGGCGAGATCCATTTCTTTTCGAGAAGCTGAAGAATACAGTCGTCCAGCGTTTGCATCCCTTGCTTCTTCCCAATTTGCATAGCGGAGACGATCTGGTACGCCTTATCTTCACGGATCAAATTTCCTATTGCGGTGTTTACCACCAATATTTCCAATGCCGCGCAACGTCCCTTTGTATCTATTCGCTTGAACAAGTTTTGAGCCACGACGAGTTTCAAACTCGTAGACAGGGTGTTGCGAATCTGGTTTTGCTCATCGGCCGGAAATACTTCGATGACGCGGTCAACCGTCTTAGCCGCACTGGTTGTGTGCAGCGTTCCAAACACAAGGTGTCCGGTGGCTGCAGCTTCAACAGCCAGGCGGATGGTTTCCAGATCCCGCATTTCTCCCACCAGGATAATGTCCGGATCCTCACGTAATGCGCCTTTCAAAGCCGCACCAAATGATTCCGTGTGCAGACCTACTTCCCGGTGATTGACCAAACAGCCCTGACTCTGATGCACAAACTCGATGGGATCTTCAATGGTCAGAATATGGTCATGGCGATTCTTGTTGGCGTGATCGATCATTGCTGCAAGGGTTGTGGATTTACCGCTGCCGGTCGGCCCGGTCACCAGCACCAGCCCCTTTTTCAACATGGCTGCCTTGATCAAAACCGGGGGTAGTCCCAACTGTTCTGCGGTCAGTACCTTGCTCGGAATCTGACGAAATACGGCGGCACAGCCTTCTTTCTGGTTGAAAAAGTTACAGCGAAATCTGGCCACTCCCGGCACTTCATATCCGAAGTCTACATCACCAGTTCTCTGGAAATGCTCCCATTTGATAGGCAACGCTATTTCATGCAACAGTTGCAGCAAGTCCTCGTGTTGCAAGGGCGGCAAATCAGCAAATGTACTCAGCTCTCCGGATACTCGGATCATTGGAGATTTTCCTGACGAGAGGTGAAGGTCCGAGGCGTCGTGCTCATACATGTACTGGAAAAATGCATCGATTTTATTTGACTTGCGCTGAGCGGGGGCAGATGCCACTGTACTCGTCATCAAACTCTCCTTGGTTAATACCGTAGTTGCCTTACCCTCTAACGAGGCCACGCCGATCGGTGACGTCTCATTTTTACTTGCCCTGTTCTACGCTCGAATAACAGAAGTCAAGAGGACAATTTCATAGTTTGTCTGGGGATTGACAAGTGAATTCACTGGAGCGCAGCTGGGCATAACATAATCTGTTGGGGGATTCGTAGGTTGTCAGACATGTCTTCGTTGGAATCTGCGCTGGAACAACTTAACCAGGCAATCGTGAAGAAAATCACGCAAGACGGACGCGGGCCGGAGGCACTCGTGTCCAACCAGACGCAGCCGGAGGACGAACAACAAGCGAAGGAAGCTAGCGCGGCACTGGCTAATTTCCTGGGATCCATTTCCGCAGCCGCTCCGCCGGACAAGAATGGCGAAAGCCCTGCGCCGGAACAACCGCCAGCGAACCGCCAGGCGCTGGAGCAGTTTATCGGGGCGGCAATCGACAGTCCGGTAACGAGCAGCGCCACTGCCGGCAATATTCAGGCACCGGTACCCGGACAGGTTTCCCCGGTCCCACCTCCGCCTGCTGCCGCCGCGAAAGTCGCAAGCTGGGAAACCTGCCCGCACTGCGGCAGACCGCCACTGGATACGGCAGCACGCGAGCAACCTCCGGCGGTTCCATCTGCGGCCCCCTCAACCCCACTATCAGTGCCGGATCCATCACCGGAACCGACCGCCCCGCAGGAGCCGGCTACCCCAACACCGGCCATGAGCCCGCCGGATAAGTCTACTTCGGCAGTCCCCTGGAAACAGCGTATGGCGGAGGCTGAATCGGCACAAAAGAATGGAGATGTAGACACGGCTGAGGCTATTCTGGAAGAACTGAATATCCTCGCTCAGACCGTTGCAATCGAAATACCAGTTCGCATGCGGCTTGTCACACAACTGGCAACCATCCGTATGGATCGCGGAAAGGTAGATGAGGCACGAGAGCTGCTAACCGAAACGCTGAACGTAGTTAAGACTACGGAGTTCAAAAAGGACATAGCGACAGCGTTCTGCCTGGACTTGCTCGCCCAGTGCTTCCGCCTGCACAATGAATTCGATGAAGCGGAGCACTCTTATTGCTCTGCCATTCTCATCGCCGAAAAGGCTCTTGGGAAGGAACATCCAGGTACCGAATACTTTCGTCGGCGCCAAGAGACTTTCCGGCAGGAGCACATCAAATCTCTAATAGACCCGCCTGGAAGCAAGAGTTCTCAGCCCATCAAGCCGGAAGCAATTGAGCCTGAGGCTGCTCCCCCACCGGCAGAGTCAAAGCCGATTCAGGTTGAAGCCAGAGAGTCTGAAGAAACTGAACAAGAAGAAACCCAGAGCAACGCAAGTCAAGAGGAGAACAGAACTATCCTCGACAAACTCATCCAGGACAGTAGTGCAGCTGCCGGCGCGGAGAAATCGCCGCAATCATCGGCAATCGCAATATCGGACCCGGTCAGCACCACCATGGTAGATAAACACCTTACCAATGCCAAAAACTTTCTGAACCGAGGGGATGTACGCGAAGCGGAATTCTCCGTCCGATCAGCGATGGAAAAGAGTGGTAGCCTCGCGGACAGTGACGAGCGCAAGAGCGAAATATTGCGATTTATGGCCATGATTCGGGATAAACAGGGCAAGTCAGCCGAAGCAATGGAGCTGTACGAGCAGGCGCTCACGACGGCGTTCATACACCTAGGACACAGCCATATTCAGGTCGCTCACTGTCTCAAGGACCTGGCCGAGCTTCAGGTTAAGCAGGACCAGCTGAATCTGGCCAAGAGTTATTACAGGCAAGCAATTCTCCTCTACACAAGTACTCTGGGCGACACGCACCAGACCACCGTTGAACTGCGGACGGCGTATGAAAACTTTCTTGATGACCTGAAAGAGGAGTAGGCATTTACAAGGTACTTCACTGAACGCGTACCGCCGATCGCGAAGTCTCCTATATTCAATAGTATCTCTAAAAAAGGAAAAAACGAAGGAAGACTCGAGCCGTACAGGCTGTCATCCCCCTCGTTTTTCCTCAGCTACTCTTTCGCGGCAACAGCGGCACCAACAGCGCACAAAGTGCGGTTGTGGCTGCGGCCACCAGGACAAGTGGGGTGAAATGATTATGGAACACGTTGCTGAAGAGCTGCCCACCGATATAGGTCGAGCCCTCCATTGCCAGGCTGCGGACAGCGATCAATGTCGCCATCACTGAAACCTCGGTGCCCTTGGGGCACACGTCAGCCGCCAGTCCGTAAATACCCAGAACCGCAAGCATAGTGGTCAGTCCTCTCAGGAGTTCCAACACAATTGCCGACGATTCGGTCGACAGCAGGACGTATCCCAGAGTGCTCAGGGTGCCTGCCGTCAGTGCGATCCAGAGCTGTGCCCTTATCGAGCGAGACTTCAAGAAACGGCTGTAAATAACCGCTCCAATCACCATGCCTCCCGCATTCCAGGCGGCAAGCTGACCGATAAGACTCTGGGAGAATCCCAGACTCTTCGATTCGAAAAAGTACAGCGGAACGCCGAAGGACGGGCTGAAATCCCAACAGAAGATGAATAACGCCGCGAGCCACAAAGCCCGCGAACGCAGTGCTTCTTTCATGGGAGTCCAGGTGTCATGCACCCGCTGCATGTCGAAGGCAGTCTTCTGCTCTTTGATCATCACAGCCGACAGGACGGACACGACCATCGGGGGAAACAGAGCAATCGTCGCAGCAGTTTCGATCGCGGCCGCCGGCTCCAGATAGTGGCACAGCAACCCGCCCCCGATAGAAGCCACGATAATCGCGCTGTAATACCAGAACGTCTGTCCGGCAAAGTACTCACGCGCCTTACCATCCTTACGTCCTTGCTCCACAGCCAGACCAACAGTCAGAGCCGTCGAGGCCGCAATTCCCGATGCCGACAGGACGAACATGGGCAAGATGAGGCTCAGCGAGTTGCTTAGCGCCATCACTGCAAACGCTCCTGCTGCCAGAAGATTGACGGCGATGAGATAACTTTTCCTGCGGTACCCGCAGAAGGGCACAAAGTCAAACAGCAGCCCGAAAACAGGCTTGAGCGCCCAGGGCAACATCATGATGGCCAGGTATGAGGCAACCTGAGCAGCCGTGAGGTTCAGCCCTTTCATCATGTAGTACTGGATCGGTTGTGCGATGAGCCCGAACTGTGCGGCAATGCCGTGCGACAGGTAGGCAATCGAAAAGAACAGGGCTAATTGCCCTGCGTTCCCCGGCCGGTGATCGGAGCCGTCCGGAGCGCTGGTTTTGCTGCTTGGTTGCAAGCGATTCATATTCGATTTCCTTGTTCAAACTTCATGAAGTTGAATCATCCAGCAACCTGAACTCCTGCAGACTTTACAGGATTTGCCCGGTTCTGGAATTTGCTTGAATTTAGCGGTAGCGCCGACTGACTCGCCGTGACATGTAGACGGAGAGAATGCCTTCCGCCCGCTGTCTGGCGCTAACAGCTTCGGATCTTTTGCCGACCGCGAAGTATGCCTGAGCCAGTAGCTCCAGGGCCTCGGCATGTTCCGGACACACCGGCGTGAACGACGCAACAAACATGATATGGCTCTGTTGAAGGAACTGCACGGCATCACCGAAGTGGCCGTTGCGCTTGGCAAGATAGCCTTCAACGATCAAAACCCGAGCCAGATCAGTCGACCCAACCCCTTGCCCATCACGTGCAGCCAGCTTGCCCCTGACGTTTGCCAGGATTTCGGTGCATTCACCTTCCTGTTCGACGGTTCCGGTAGCCAGAAGTCGAGCCAGGCTTATCTGAGCAAGAATGCTCTCGCGGGAATTCGGCCCACGATAAGAGAAACGAGTTGCGACGACCCGGCGATACCACTCAATAGCTGAAGGGTAGCGGCCGAAAGCCAGGCACAGCTCAGCAACGAAGGACGCGTAAGCATCCTTGATTGTGCAAATAGATTTTGAGAATTTGGACATGTCCAACTCCTTTATGTGAGCCGGGTCGCGACCTGATAGATCGCGACCCGGTGATACTTGCTTACAGCTATGCGCCTGGTCTTCGATTTCCGCGCCGTTAGCGCAGATAACCGTCGACGGTCGAGGCGATGCCGTAGGACAGGATGTATCCCATACCATCCAGTCCGTAGTTGTGAATAATTGGGCGACTATCGGGGAGCCGATCTAGCTCCACCCGCACAGTCGGGCGCTCGGGACGCAGCGCACGCGTGACGCTCAGAATGTCGGACAGGTCGGCTTTGAAGCCAGGGACCATGCGGCCGCAGCGAGCCAGGATATCCCTGGTGGCTGCGCCGTCGACGGCGAGCGATTCGTCGCCCTCATCAAACACTCCGCCAAGCTTGATGTAATCGGCGTGAGGAACGATGCAGGCGCGCTTGTTGGGACCTTCGTCGTCGATGACGACCCGGTCGAAGCCGTTGGGCTTGATCTTGACCACCTGAACCCGCACAGCGAACAGTTTCGAATCACCAGCCAGCTGGCGCGAGCCGAGAGACGTGCAGTTGACGACAGCCGCGAACTCCGCCGGACAGTCGGTCAATTGCTTGACTTCCCGCTGAGCGAATCGGCCACCGGCGGCAACCACCTGGGCGTGAAGCCAGGGGAGATAAACAGCAGGATCGATTACCGGCGCAGTGTCCAGGACATGCGCGTCGGCATATTGCGGGCTAATCTCGCCGGGCAGAGCGTGGCGGAAACGGGCAAAGCTTTGCGCGTACCACGGCTCTTCCTGCTTGCCTTTCAGCGAGAAAATCTTTCTCATTGCCACGCCGGTTTCACGAGCAAACGAGAGCTTCTCCAACTCGGAGAAACTTTCACTTGCCCACTGCTCCAATCGAGGATCAGAATCATCCTTGACCGGAACCCACATGGCGTAAGCGTTGAATGAAGTAGTTGGGGACTGACCGTCCGGTTCTTTCGACCAGACAGTGACCCGGTGACCGGACTGCAGAAGCTTCAAAGCGGTTGTCAGACCAGAGACACCCGCACCGAGAATCAGCACATTTTCGCTGTTCATATGTTCTGTCCTTTCACGTTTAGGAGCGCGATAAGTTGACTCCACCTGAGTTTCAAGCGGAGCGGATCGAGTCCCATCGAAGATCGTTATTGAGAATTAGACGCAGTTTTTGATAATCACCAAGACGAGGCCGTCACCGAATGATGGCTCTGGCACTCGATGTGTGGGGATTTTCTGCTGGGTGGCGCTAACTCTGAATAAATATCTGATGGGGAAACATGCTTAAAAACTAGAGCTTTTCGACTACTAATTGCTACTCGGCACCACCCGGCAAAGGATTCTCATCCAGCCTGATTATATCTAGTACCTGCTGGCCACCATGCCACTTCTTCGGGGTGTATTATGGGGGATCAGGATATCGAAGCTTATCGAGAGTTAGTATCAATGACACCAGAATCCACCTTGCGCAACCATGCGCAGTGGCACAAGTGCTGGTGGCAGCGAACAAAATTGAGTTGTGATCCTGGTCAGAACCGAGCAGTTATCCTGTCACCGACCGACAAGAACCCACCGGTATCCGACATGAAATATTGTCCGAATAGGACTTTTTTTCCGTCCCGGCGATATTGGCTCAGCGTACGCAACGGTTCCGGACCCTTCTCGACACCATCTTCTTGACCAATCGTCGTAATAACGCAACGAGCACAGGGCTCCGTCGAATGTAGAGTTATGCATTCGGTGGTTAGCGCAGATGCGCGGTCCTCCGCAAACTCTCCCAGCCCCTGAATCACAATCGAAGGGCGGAAACGATTCATCGGAATCGGATCGGTCAATCGGGCATTGAGATTCTGCAGACTTTCCTCTGATATGACCAGCAGTGGAAACGCATCAGCAAACATGATTCTTGACGTGGAACCCTCAGGTCCGGATGGCTCGGTCAACCGCCGGCAGTCCGGATCGTAGCGAATCAGCCGGCAGTCCATCTGTAAGACGGCACTCAGCCAGGACGCGGCCTCATCGCCCTCATCGAAACCGGCACATTCATTGCCCCACACGTTTACACAACGAATCTGCGGCTGCTCGCAATTTTTCACTACCAGGGGTGACCGATCCGCCACTTCCAGAGTCAACATTCCGTTTTCGACCGAGGGCTGGATAAGAGCCATTTTCGGTCGGTCACGCTGCGTGACCGGTGTGCCGTCCGTTTTAATGATTAACCATTCGCGATCGTACTGAAGCCCAAAGTTATCGCAGAGCGCCTTCGTGACATCAATACCGGCACAGGATTTTACCGGATAGACGTGAATGGAGGTGATGTGCGGTGCGTCCACTATGATAATTCTCGAATGTAGTCTTGTATCATGCGGTCAAACTGACCATCTGGGATACTCGAGTCCGGGGACCGGTGAATTTCGCTGAGCATTCGAGCGCATTCTAGCGCACAACCCCACGACACCGTCACCCCCGAGCCGCCATGCCCGTAGTTGTTTACGATCGGTACCCCGTCACGCACCTCGCGATCGAGCCGCACACCACCTGCTGACGGATCCCGATAATAACGATATCCCTGGCGAGCAATCATCCCCCGGCCCTTCAGATCTATTCCCAGCCAGCTCTTCAGCAACTGTCCGTTGAGATCCACAATCGGCCGCGGGATTACTTGCCCGCCGATTTCACATTCGGGACTGCAGGTTGCCTCTCCCACCCACCGACGGTTTTCGTCCATCCGTCCCGGTTCGCGCGTCTGTCCCAAGATCCAGCCATCAGATCGCGCGAAGAAATGAGTGTATTCAGCTGAGCCGTCCGCCCGCATGAATATCTCTGGCGGCGGAGTGTAGTTGTAAGCCAGCGGTATCTGGTCGGCATCAGTCAATATAGGGGCTCGGGGTACCAAAACCTGCCTGCCGCGCATAATTGTCGCCTGCAGGCTATCAGCAGAGAATTCAATTGCACCAACGCCGAGGCAGTTGATAAGGACACGCCCAGCCGCCGCGGGCAGCAACTCGTCTGCGAACACGCGAACGCCGCAAGTCACCCCGCCTCGCTCTTGAAACAGCGACCACAGGAGTGGCAAATACAAAGGCATGTCCGCGAAATGCGTATCAAACACCCAGCCCCACAGGTGTTCGGCGGCCGGGCGAGCCGGTGGATTTACGGAGTCGCGCAACTTTGCCGGAGTACCTTCAAATATGTGGAAGTTGGTGCGTTTCTCTTTAAGCGGCGCTTCATCAGGTTCATGCTCGAACACCTCGAACATCCGGTATACCGATACACCCGTATTCGCACGTTTTGAAAACCAGCGGAATATGTTTTGAGAAGAGTCGGTAATTCGATCCAGATTGGCAACTGCCAGATTATGCGGATAGGCCGAGGCCATCGCATAGCCGGTCGGGACATAGGGATCCGGTTTTTCCCCTTCTGACTGCAGGCTAATCCGCTCGGTGAGAATTGCAGTCTTCCATCCCAACGCCTGCAAGACCACCGCCGTCGTAATACCTGAAATGCCTCCCCCTAGTACCCAGACACTGCAATCCTGCAAGTCCGGATACTCAAGCAACTTCCTGATTTCCACCGGACCCATCTGATTCCAGCACTCCGATCAAGGAAGCATCGATAGCTCAGGACAACGCTCTTTCCAGATCCGCAATTAACACTTCCGGCGGCTCTATGCCGACAGATAATCGAATAGTGGTGTCATTAATAGCTGATAGTCCGGTCTGTTGTTCCGGAAAAGAACGAGCATAAAACAGCCATGCCGGGTTGGCAATCGACTGCGTAAACCCGGTGCCGAAAGCTATCCGAAACTCCTGCAATCTATCCAGTGCTTCGCGCATGGCTTGCGGGCCGCCCTTGGTATCAAAAACAAGAACCGATCCAAAATCCTTCATCTGCTTCTTAGCCACCGCATGATCCGGATGACTCGGCAAGCCGGGATATAGCACACGACTGACTCGCGGGTGCTCTTCCAGATATTTTGCAATCGCCAGGGCGTTGGAAGACTGGCGAGCAATACGCAGAAAGTACGTTTGCATTCCCTTCCATATCTCCACGGCGGCGTGCGCGCTAAGGGCGTCGGTATTCCAGATATTTCCCCATTTGATCTTTTGCACCCACTGCTTGGTGCTTAAAACAGCACCACCCATTACGTCCCCGACACCGCAGGCGAACTTTGACAGGCTGTGAACAATGACGTCTACCGGCACGTCGCCATGCTGGTGAAATCCGGACAGCGAATTGTCCAACACGGTTGTAATCCCATGTTCCCGAGCTACCTTCGCGCAATAGTGGAGATCCGGCACTCTGGTCATAGGGTTTGTCGGGGCTTCCAGCACCATTACCCGCGTCCGTCCAGGTTTTATGAACTCAGTCAGCTTAGGAATATCATCGACACCGATCAGAGTCACCGTCACTCCGAACCGCTGAAGAACGGTTTCCACAAACAGTCGAGTCGATTTGTAGCCTTCCCTCAGAAGAATAATGTGGTCATCCTGGTTCAGCAATGCCAGAAGCGTCGCAGCAATTGCCGACTTACCGGTGCTGGTTACCCAGCAGCTCTCAGTTCCCTGAATCCCGGCCAGCAGCTTCTCAAGAGCCGCAAGTGAAGGATTGCCGTCGCTTAGATACACCCAGCCGTCTTGCTCACCCTTCAGCAGCGTTTCCCAGTCAGCCATCGAGGGCAACGAGAAACTTATCGTCTCGAAGGAAGGCACAACAAACGGATCGTTTCTTTCTTTGACCGACCAGGGGCGATCTACCATGGTAACTTTTCTCCTGAAGCATGCAAAAACACTCCGGTGTCAGAGCCGTTTTCCGCGAGGTCAACAATTGCCCGGGCCGCATCGGCCGGTTCCACATCCGCGCCCGCCGGCCCAAAGCGAGTCTTCACCTTGCCGGGATCGATCGCTATCACCTTGATACCTGCTGAACGCAGCTCGATCGATAGGCAGGAGGTAAACATATTCAACGCAGCCTTGGCGATGCGATAAGGGTAGGTAGCTTCTTCGTGCGGAAGCGTTCCATTGGAAACCCACTCAAGCGATGCAAATCGGGAGGAGACGTTTACTACTGCGGCTCGTGAGGATGCCCGCAGGTAGGGCAAACAGGCCCGAACACAGCGAATGGGCCCATAGCAGTGCACGGCCAACACATTATCCAGCTCTTCATATATGAGCCCTTCGATACCATATCCGGTGGCGCCAAATCCGGCATTGTTTATCAGCAGGTCTACTCTCCCGATTTGCGATTCCAGAAATTCTCCCAGCACGGATTCTGTTGACGGCTCGGTTACATCGCATCGTATGGGCAGAACATTATGCGGGTCGGCAGCAAACAACTCCCTGAGGTCCGTGAGGCTCCGCACGACGGCCACTACAAGGTAATTGCGAGAGCGTAACTCCTGGACCAGAGCGCGTCCA
>Ga0364921_10298_pt1 | contig 15949 bp, 23 predicted proteins | sample ExccelJu500001D3_2_FD_206956 | JGI IMG/M metagenome (GOLD analysis project Ga0364921, IMG submission 206956) | Enriched cells from Trout Bog Lake Hypolimnion, Wisconsin, USA - BchlTB.June20.5000.01.D3 | ecosystem: Environmental > Aquatic > Freshwater > Lake > Hypolimnion/Profundal zone | place...
AAGGGAGGCATGACCAGTGATAATCCAAGACAAAACAAAGGTGTCAAGGCTACCTGTGATGCGCCAAGTAACTGCTTTAAGAAGGGACTTGTAGTGTGAATCTACCTGCATCCCCAGCGCTTCCTAGCAGCTTTGCCACGCTCACCTTTCCAGTGTTTGGATCTAGCGCAAAATGAACGATGCCGACTGCCTGATTTTTGGGGTGCTTTTAGCTTTGATCCTGTGGCTCTGTTATATTTGGCTCGCCCTTTCGCAGTCAAGCCACCGCCAGCGGACACGGAGAGCTTCTCGCCACGACCAACAGAAAGATTAGGTTTATCTGACATTATTTAATTCCTAGATAAGATCTAACTGCATCAAGAATTTTTAATTGTTCTGGGTTGTACATTGTCTTTGCGTCATCACCCCATTGATTAAATGTATATCCTCTAAACATTTCTGGCAATCCTGTTGATTCCATCCACTGCTCATAAGGTCTTTGCTCACCTAAATTAGCCTTGTGATAAGCGTATCGGTTTTGCATCATTTGCGGATCTAATGCAGCGCCAAACTGTTGATAATATTGTTGTAATTGAGGATCGTTTTGTACTCCGTAATGAGATACATAGTCACCCAAAATATCAATTGGTTTAGTTTGAGGGTTTATAACTTGAACGCCTACTTGACCCATAGGAATTGCTGCTGGTCTTGGATATTGTTTATCGCCTTCCTCGGTAGGTGACCAAAACTCTAAATATCTACTGTCTCCAGCTTGAGGAGTGTATGTATAAGCAATATTTTTATCCGCCAAATACGGATATTCTTTTTGAGCAGCCTGAAGAAGTTGAGGATCGTTTTGAACAGCTACTTGCTGCATGATCTCTGAATCATCTGCCATTTTTTACCTCATCATATTGTTTATAACAGGCTGCTAGTGCTGTCCGCAGTCCGTCTGCTCTGGCAGCTTCCCTGTCAAGAAAAGCTGCATCCTCGGCAGAAAGGGACAACCCAGTTCCACCTTGTCCATTGTTGGTAATTTGGGTTCTGCTGGGGCGGTTGCGCAACTCGATAAGAGCATCAGCAAGCTGATTGTTGATAGCGTTAATTTGAGCATCTTTTTCTCTCCTAATCTGATCGGCTGCTTGTTGATTTTCTTTCTCTTTGGCTGCTATTGCTTGTTCTTGGGCTATCTTCTGAGCTGCTTCTTTCTTTTGATAGCGCCATCCGTTGACAGTCCAGCCAGCAGAAAATGTCAAGACTACTGCAACGATGTAAGCAATCAGTTTGAATTGGATGGAAGCGAACACTTTTCATATTCCTCTTGTCTGCGCTTTAAAAGCCCTGGCTCTACTTTACCGCCAGCAGTATCCCATTTCAACAACTCTTTGCAAGCACCTGCATAGTCCATGCTATTAAGTTTTTTATTAAGGGTTGAGTAGCAGAAAGCAGACACCCCAACATTGTAGGTAAAATCCAAATAAGCATCGTATTCTCCTTGAGAAATAGGCACATGAATACACTTCACCATGCCTTTAGCGTGTTCATCAAGACTTTCTTCTAGCTTGACTAACGCTCTTACGGGATCTGTTTTATCACCCTTTTTGACACCGTCAGCTTGACCATAACCAACGGTATAAACACCGCCTACATCTTGGTAAGCAGTGCCACTATATCCTTCATGTACAGCAACTCCAACAAGCACCGCTGCGCTTGCAATTATGGCAGCAGCGGGCTTTCTATCCATTACTCGGCTGGAGTTTGCTCTACTGGGGTTACATCAGCAGGAGGAGCAACTTCAGGAGCTATTTCGGTAATTGCCTGTGCTTCCTCTTGTGGTTCAGCATGAGCAACAAAGCGCTGAATAAGCTGGTGCATTGCACTACCCATTTCAATACATTCTTTACTAACAAAAGATTCAATTTTATCTAATAAGCTCATAATCCTTCTCCTGGGGTGATATAAACAGACGCATTGGCAGCATCGCCAATAATTCTTGCATACACATTGCCTGACTGACTTACTTGAGGTCCAGTAATTACTCTATAAGCGTATGGTGGCAAAGGAATGACATAATTAGGACCATTATCTGGTAACGCCACATTAAAAGTATTGGTAGGGTTGATCCAAACATAAACAGCATTATTAACATCAGCATTAGAAATAAAATACTGGTTAACAGGGCTGTCTGCTGTGATGGTATATACATTGGACTGCGTGTTGGCAGCACCGTTAACGGCTACTTTTACCGTTTTTCCCATCGGTTGAAAAGCGATATTATTAGCCATTAGTAGATACTCTTTTTACCAGCGTTGCCTGGCTTAGTAGTTTTAGAATCTTTGGTGTTTGTATTGCCATCAAAGTTAAAAACAGACATATAGCCTGAAGGCATCTTGCCAGTTAATGCTGTATTAATTCCGCCAGCAGAACCATCTCTAGGCAACTGAGGGCGAATAGCATGAGCAACCTGCTGATTGTATTCAGTAGGTCTTTTATGAGGTTGACCACCACTACTCCCCTGGGTTTTCGGTTTTAGGCTCATTTTTAATCCTTTCTTTTGTCTTGACTACAAGGTAGCAAAAAACTACAAATATTGCTAGTGTTGTTACTCTTTCCCACATGGGATTCCACATTGTCCAACCGCACATAATGCTTGCTGCTATTAAACCTAAAATCGTTATCAAACGGTCTGTAATGACCCCTAACGCTAGGCGTACCAATGCTACTGCTTCCATATTTATCCCCTATGAACTTGTTAAAGATCACAGTTTAACCCTACTCATCAATATCATCAATACTGCCAAAACCACTACCCCACTCATCGTCAGAAATCTTCTGCTTGAGCTTTTCGATGTTCACCATACGGTCAATCACCTTACACTTGTCAGTGAGGGAAGCCATTTCATCTGCCATGACTTCTCGTAGCAGTTTTGCAACGGCATCCTCTAGATCGGGGTTTAAACCTTTAGATTTCTTGCTCATTTTCCTAGTAATCCAGATGCAACATGACCAGTGGTGTAAAGACCAGCAGCTCCAAGAGCTATTCCTGTCCACTTTTTAACAGATTGCTTCATTTGTTCAGCATTAACAACGCCTTGAACTTCATTTAAGAATTGATCTCTTTGCTCAATAGGCAAGTAATCAGCCAATTTTTGGGCTTGTTTGTTAATGTAATTAATCTTCTCTTTAGCGTCAGTAATCTTGTCTGCACGGTCAATATCTGATTGCAAAATACGCAGTTCACCTTCAATTTTGCGTTGATCGGCAGCAGTTTTGGTTCTAGTCTTGCCACGCTCTAATGCGGTAACACCACGCTTTTCAGCTTGCTCTAATTGACGGACATAGTTATTAGCCATGTCATAAGATCCAGTTTCCTTGAGCATTGCACGGGTATTTCTGTCATCAATAAACTTTCTTGCTTGAGATGCGTCTTTGCCTTGTAATTGACCAGCAAAGTATTTTTGTGCTTCAGACTGGGCTAGTTTTTTGTCACCGCCAATAGCATCAACAAAGTTATCAAAGTTTTCTTTGTTTTTAAATACGGCTTTAGGAATGTCTTGAGCAGCAGTAGTAGCAATCGTTGTGCCTTTTTGCTCACCAACTAAAGACTTACCTAATTTGCTTTGGAAAGCCTGTAATGGAGCTGAATCCTTGCGATATTGGCTAATAAAAGTCTTGATACCTGGAGAAAACTCCTCCATTACTCTTTCAATAGAGTCAGCCAGCTTGCCAGCCTTTTGTTGATTGATAGCGTCAAAACCCTCAGCAGGTAATCCATAAGAGCGATCACGCAAAAACCTGCGTAAATCTTCCATACCTTCAAAGCTAATAGGTTTGCCACGAACAATGCCAGCTTCATCCACATAACGAGGATCTAGCGCTCTCTTGATCTGCAATAAAGGATTTTTGATAGGTTCTAAAGTAGCTACAGCCAATTTGGTTTCAGGGTCATTTAACATACCCTTAATTTCTTTCATGACTTGTTTGTAAGATTCAGTATCTTCAACTTTAGCGCCAGCAAGTTCTTTTTGTTTTGCAGCGTTAAAAGCAGCAGCTTTATTTTTTTCGGCATTTGCTGCTCTAGTGCTTTTTAGCTTGTTGTAAACATCATCTGCTTTAGTTTTTAATCTTTGACCAATAGTTACATCTGCTTCAGCAATTTTATTTTGAACGCCAGGCAATTGACCGTAAGCAGCTTCACCTTTACCAGCTTCACGCTCTGTAATCTTCTCAGCAGCGCCAGCACGCTTCTCAGCAGTGGTAGCTTTCTTGCCAGCAGCAGCAATTTCTTCAGCAGTTTTACCAGCAGTAGTAGCCTGTAGTTCAGCAGCAAGGTCTTTGCCACCGCCAATCATTTTTCCAACACCTTTAACTCCAGCTTTAGTTAAATCGTATGCGAGCTTTCCGCCTCCAGCAATTGCAGGTAACAATTCTCCAGCTTTTTGATAACCGCTAACTTCTTTTCTTGGTTTTGGAATACCGAATTTGCCGTAAATTTCTTGAGCTTCTTCCGTTGTGGGAAAAAATGTTGAATGACCTTTTAATGCGCCTTCGCCTTTAGCTTCAGTAGGATAAAGGGCTTGCTCAATATCTCCACCAGTACCTAAAATGCTTGTGCCTAATCCATAGGCAGTTGCTCCAGCTTTTTCAAGTGCGCCTGGAGATTCATAAACAGGAGCTTTAGGCGTAGCCAATAAGTCACGCCCACCGCCTGAAGAAGTATCTCCAGCAAGAAGATCCTTTCCTTCAGCCATTATTGCTCTCCCTCAATCTTAAATCCTGCTTCTCTCAAACGCTTCTTAGCTTCATCTTCAGTAATCTTTTGACCTTTAGCAGTAGCAGAAACATCGGCTGCTGTAGCGACTTTAGGCGCAGTAGGTGTAGCATCTTGTTTATTGTCCAAAGGCAATTCAGCACGCTTATAAATGTTTTTGCCGTATGCGTACAGTTCAGGACCAGTAATTGCAGGGTCTTTAGCTGCTGTAGCACGGGCAACTTCATTCATTTGCTCATTCATCAATTGTGAAAAACCTGCTGCATTAAATTGATCTTGTGACATCAAAGTATTAAAGCGATTCTGGAATTGTTGTGTCATACCACGATTGCTACCCGCCAATGTACGCTCATATCCAACAAGATACGCTGCATACTTTTTAGCAAAGATCAGAGCTGGCTGACCTTCATCTGGCATGGTTTCAATATCTTGAGTACCGCCACTAGCCTTCCAAGAATCAATGTATCTATTAACATTTTGAGCAATCTGACCTTGCCTACCAAGATATTGAGGGTTTTCTTTAGCGTATTGCTTTAGTTCATCAGCGGTTGCAAGAGATAACGCTCCAGCATTAATAGAGTTTTTCTTATCTTCATTCTGAGAAGGTGTACCAGTAAATTGCAATCCTGGGAAAAAGTCAGTCATGCCAGCGCCTTTACCGCTAACGCCAGTTTTAATCGACTTAACCATAATTTCAGAGTACAACTTTGAATTAGCTTTAGCAATTTCTAAAGCATTTTGTGTTTGACCTGTTTCTATAGCCTGTTTAATAAGAGGACCGTTTAAAGCAACAATTTCTCCAGCTTTTAACATGGCTGCTTCTTTGTCAGTAACCCTGAGCTTTTGATATTGCTCTAAGTCTTTTAATAAAGCATCGTTGGCAGCTTTCATTGAAGCCATTTCTTTATCAAAAGTAGCTTGCTCTTTAGCAAACAAGTCTTTTTTACCTTGCTGATAACCCTTGAGCATACCGCCCATAGCGTTCATAGCATTTAATCCAGACAGCTTTCCTGATCCGCCCAAAGCAACGCCCATTGTGGCTACCATGCTAAATATTGCTCCAATGTCAGCAGCATTATCTTGAGTTGGCTTAAACTCAGGAACTGGTTTTAATTGGCTTTTAACATCTTCATAGTGCGCTTTATCTTCAGCAGATATTCCCTCAAGAGCTTCTCTTTTAGCTCCTAATTCAGTAGCAGCTTTATTTGATTCGTATTCAGATTTAGCTTTTACAGCTTCATCGCCAGCTTTTTTCTGAGTTTGCAAAAAGCCTGGCAATTTACCTAAATTAGTATTCAAAGAGCTGCTTAAAGCAGAATTGTCTGTTGTTGATTCTGCTGTTGCTAGTGGTTGTGTATCAGCCATTATGGAGTCCTAGTTGCAGGTTGAGCAGAGCCAAAAGTAGCGGGAGAACCACCGACCATTTGAGCCAATTGACCATAGAAGTTAGTGGTTGCTTGATTGAGCTGTTGATCGAGTTGTAAACCAGTTTTAATAGCGCCAAGAGCAATATTGTCACCAATCTGCATAACTTGCAATCCGTATGTGTATTGATTGTTGAGCAATGTTTGATAAATTTGAGCTTCTTGATTTGCAGCTTGCTGAACTCCAACACCGCCACGATTAGCTACTTGTTGATTAATCTGAGCTTTAGCTGCTTGCAATGCTTGTTGGCTTGCAGGACTTAATTGACCAGCTTGAGCTTGATTAATTAATGTCTGACCTTGTTGTTGATAAGGAGTAGCCAATTGTTGTTGTTGACCTTGTGCAGCATTAACTTGACCAGCAGTCTTACGAGCTTGTGAAGCACCAAATAAACCTAATCCACCTGCTAAACCTAATTTAGCCAATGTATTCGGATTGGTTAATTGATTGACCACATTGCCGAAGAATTCAGATTGAGGAATTGTGGCTTGTTGGCTTGCAGAAGTTCCGCCTAAACCAGTAGCTCCAGCAGGACCTGTTGTATCAGCAATTTGTTGACCAATTGGAGTCGTTGCTGCTGGTTGCAATTGACCGTAAGTGCTTGGAGTAAAACTGCCGTAAGCCTGATTTAGATAATCAGCAGTCTGACCAGCACCAGGAGCGCCAGTAAGGTCAGGAGTTGCGCTTTGTGCAGGTGCGCCAGTAGAAATGCCAAAGTTACCACCGCCTGTATCAGAGGTTGTGGGTGCAGGAGCAGCTTCAGCGGGAGCTGGTGCAGGTGCTTGTTCAACAGGGGCTGGCGCTTGCTCTACAGGAGTAAAGTCAAAGCCATCATCAAACTCAGGCAATCCTGTAGCAGGGTTGATACTGCCTCTACCGCCTCTACGCTTTAAAAGAGCAGCTTCTTGAGGAGTAATGTGAGCAAGAACGGAGTCTTTTCCACGACCTTTTGAACGCAATAATTTAGCTAAAGCAGCTAAATCCGTTCCTAGAGCTTTATTTAAGTTTGCCATTTATATTCCTAATGCTCCTCTTAATGATTCCTCATTCCAAACATTTTTTCTCTGACCATATCCTAATTGGTCTTGAGATCCAGTGGCTTCGGCTGGGTTTACGGCTTGTGAGCTGCCTAATAAAGCAGATGACAATGCGCTTGATCCAGAACCAGAACCGCCTCCTGTAGAACTACCGCCTAAAATATTGGCAATAGTGGTCATAAATGGCGCTTTTGTGTAATCGGTTTGATTATCACCTTCACCTGTACCGTCTCCAGTACCACCGCCACCAGTTCCGCCAGTACCGCTAGCGCCTGATCCAGTGCCACCACCGCCACCAGCTTTACCAGCGGAAACAGATTTAGCGCCTGTGCCGTCACCTGATTTAACTCCTGTGCCACCTGATAAGGTTGCAGTAGGAGCGGATGTTCCGTTGCCTAAATTTGTTCCCAAGGCACTGCTTAAAGCATCTGTGGATGTGGGTGTAGATGTTGGCGTTCCTGAAGATGAGCTTCCAGAAGTTGATTGAGTTGTAGTGTTCGGTACAGTCGCAATCTGAGGTGCATTTGTAATGTCAGATGGCGTTGAAGTATTTGACGCAGTAGTTGACGGAGTCTGATATGTCGCATCCGCTGGCAATTGTGCGTTTGTATTGACTAAAGTATTGCTGGAGTCATATTGATAATATGAACCTTGACCATTATCAACATAGTAATTACCAGCTCCATCGGTCAATCTTGGCGATACTAGCTCAACAGTAACAGATCCAGTTGGCACAAGAGGCTCTGGAACATCGCTTGTGACAGTTGATGCAGTTGGTGCGTATGATGTTGTTGCAGCAGGAGTGCTTTGTAACGAACCTCCTACAGCATTGCCCAAACCTGAAGCTAATGCAGATTCAGCCACATTTTGACCACCTGTAGCAGCCTTAGCAGCACCGCCTAAAGCACCAGCAACAGAAGTGGGAGCGCCAGCTTCAGCAGCGCCAGTGCCTACAGCACCACCAACAGCGCCAGCAACAGGATTACCACCAGTAATGGCAGCCTGAGTAGCGCCAACAGCAGAGTTAGCAACAACGCTAGCAACATCACCTCCAACGGCAGGAGCAATCGCTTGAGCAACAGTAGATGCAGATGCGCCTACAGCACCAGATGCAGCACCTTCAGCAGCAGCCGTAGCAATCTGATCTGCACTTCCGCCATTAGCAGCAACAACCACCGCATTAGTAGAAGCGCCTACAGCAGCAGCACCTACCGCAGCAGTAGCAGCAGCAGAAGCGTCAGTAACGCCAGCCGTTTCCATAATTGCAGCGCCAACTTCAGGTCCAGCAACAACAGATGCAGCAACGGCTACAACTGGGGTGGCAACAGCGACAATAGTTTGAATAGGTGACTTTCCACCGCCTCCGCCTTTGCCACCACCGCCTCCTCCACCGCCGTAGAGCATATATTGGTCAACAAAGAACCATTTAAGAGTGCTAAATAAACTCATAAAACAATCTCCATCATTGTCGTTTTTCTAAGAACGCCAACTCTTTCATATAGTCTTGCAACGGAATCCGTCACATATCCTTGAACCCTATCAGCGCCATATTCTTTTAGTAGTTGCATAAACTTTGCATAATTCTTAGGTTTTATTAACCCTTTTCCACCAATGCAAGTGACAAAAGCCACATGAGATCGTGGATACACTACAAAAGACACTACAGCGCCACCAATTACTACTTCATTTTCAACAAAAGCAAATAACTTCCAATTACCTTTTGTTACATACAACTTCAAGTCGTTAATCTCAAACTCAGCATCATGCCTATCCAAAGCCCTTTGAAAGTAAGGCTCTACTTGTGACCATACATAGTCAACAGCTTCAGCAGGAACGCAGTAAGCCTCCATTAGATACCTTCTTCAACAAGTTGCTCCGTTAACTTTCCGACAGTAATTGCATATCCTAAAATCTTGTAATTAATTCCCTGACCGACTTCCTGAGGGGTTGCTAATTTGTACTTTACAGCCATCTCCATTGCCATTTTGTAGGCAACAGGATCACGCAAACCTCGTTGGGCAAGTTTTCCAGCCTGAATTAAGGTGTTCGGATCTAATTTGTATTGAACGATGTATTGGCGAATCTGCTCTTTTGCTTTTTCAACAACAGCGGGTTGTTTAGGTTTTCCCTTGTTTTTCAACAAATCCATTACTTCTGGGTTCATTTGTTGCGTTGCAACATTTGAATTTTGTTGGGGAGGGGAAGAAATAATATTTGACATTAACTTAGTCCTAAAGCGGTAGCAATTTCCTGATGGATAGTGTAATGCGTTCCCACCCAATCGTAAAACTGTTCTTCGTTATTAAAGTCCACATCTAGCATATTAAAAGGGTTTTCAAGACCTAAAATCTCGGCTAAAGCCTGATGTTCTACCTGATGAGCAAGCAACCAATCATCCAAATTAGCTGGATCAGCGTCTGTAATTGGCAATTTGCTGTATGTAATGTTGTTTTGGGCTAATTTGTTCCAAAATGTTTGATGTTCCAGTCCATTTTCAAAAAGAAAGTCATTTAATGATTCAATATCACCAAATTTGACAATTGAAAGGGTATCAAAGTTCATGATTTGTCAGCTTTACCATCTAGCCTATCAAAGATGCGGGCTAACATACCTTTAATATCGGCAATATCAATGCGGTAATCATCTTTCATTACATAGCCTCGTTCAATTTCTTTAACATCTTCTTTCAAGTCACGAATAGCATCCCAAAGGACTTTAAAAAGCCATCCAGCAATAGTTCCGACAATTGAAAGTGCAATATTGAAAAGTAATTGAAAGTCCATGTTTATACCGAGTAATAAGGCACTTTAACAACAGTACCGTTAAGGTCAATTTCAAGAAATCCAGCAGGTACAAGCAAAAGACTAGATGTGGCGTAAGTAGCGTTACCAGTAGTAGTTGCTGTTAAGTTAGTGGCTTGCACATTAATCGTACCGCCTGTAATTGCTACATTATTGGCATTTTGAAACGCCATAGTGCCAAGACCGCTGACACCAATAGTGACATTAGCTTGACCAGTACCAGGACTGTCAGCCGTTGAAATCGTGATGTTTGCGCCAGGAATAAAGTTAATTGCTGGTTCAGATCCAACTAAAACGCCATTGTTTTGAACGGTTACTTTTTGGTTTACAGAGTTGGCAGTAACCGCTAAAGTGACATTACCTGTCAATGCGCCACCGCCTGTTAAACCAGATCCTGCAATCACATTTACAGTATTAGGCACTGCGCCTGATACAGCAGCTACACCAATAGCAATAGCCACATTTGCTGCGCTTGTAGCCCTGCCTTTAGCGTCAAAAGTAACTTGAGATACTTGTGAGGCTGTACCGTAAATACCTGCCGTAACACCACTTGTGTTCAAAGTAGGGTTAGGGTAAGTACCTGTTAAATCGCCACCAGCAGTACCACCTGGGGATGTTCCTGTGATGGTGACATTAGAAGCGGATGTAATACGACCTTTTGCATCTACAACAATTTGAGGAGATGCCGTTGCAGTACCGTAAGTACCTGCTGTAACGCCAGAAACATTAAGGCTGGGATTAGGATAGCTACCAGTAAGATCACCACCAGCAGTTCCTCCAGGAGTAGTGCCACTAATCGTAACATTGCTTGCATTGGTTATTCTTCCTTGTGCATCAACAGTAAATACACCGTTGATCGTGGCGTTTCCGTAAGTTCCCGCTGTAACAGCAGTATTGGCAAGGCTAATAGTTCCGCTAGTGGTGATTGGACCACCAGTTAAACCTGTGCCAGTAGCAACGCTAGTAACAGAACCATTCCCCGTTCCTGGGGTAAATCCAAGTGCGGTAGTAACATCACTGCTAGTAAGAGTGATGTTGCCTGTACGAGTGTTAAATGCAGTAACGCCAGCATTAGTTAAAGTTACATTTCCTGTTAATCTGCCACCACCAGAAAGTCCAGTGCCAGCAATGACATAAGCAGTATTCGGTGTTGCGCCAACATCATTAGCTCCTAAAACAACAATACCTGTTTGACCGTTTACAGAGGTGACAGCGCCAGTCTGGTTATCTACTTTCTCCCAAACATTGCCGTCAAATACTGCCCAATCGCCTACTTTCCATGATGTAATACCGTTTAAATTGGTGCTACCAGCAACGGAAACAACATAATAAAAACCTTTAGTACCGACTGAACTTTGCAAAAATGGAGTGTTTGAGTTCGCATCCCAAGTAGATTGGTATGTTAGTGATCCCGCAAAGTTGCCAGATACCTTGAGCATTTACATTCCATCGCCATTGACAATGTACAAAGTTGCGCTGTTAGCAGCAGTAATGGCTGTGAACCACGCATTAGGAACAAAAGTAATGATTTCGTCTGTATTAGGCAATATGTACAAGGTAGTTGTACTGTTACCACCTGTAGGAATAACGCAATTTGCTTGCGCTACTGCTGCCGTTTGTGCATACGATAAAAAACATCCTTGAGTAGTAGATGCGTTAATAATGCGATATTGGTTGCCACCAAAGCTGCCGCTCGAATTAACTTGAACGGCAGAAGGTGCAGAGGTAGCAGCCGTAATCACTACGGTGTTACCTAGTGGAGTGAAGGCTGCTGATACGCTCATTGTACGGTTTCTTCCTGTGATGGAGCTTCTTCTTTTGAAGGAAGCTGTAAGTTGTATTGATCTGCCAATTTAGTAAACAAAGGTGCTGTACCAGTGTTGTTTGGCAAACCACCAATTTGATTAATGATAAATAAGGCTTCGTTATCTTCTAATGTAAAAGTTTTCATAATATCCCCTAGTTAAGTTAAAGTTTTACTGCGTTCTCAAATGGCGTTAAATCATTAGAACCGTAATATTCAGCTCCCTTTTCAAGCTGAATCTTAAGATGGTCAATATTGCGTTGTTTGCAATCTGCCCAGTCAGCATCAGTCATATCTTCAGGCTTGCCAGCGTTGAGTAGGTTTACGCTATCCATTGCGGCATTGTATGAGCGTTGTACTTCTTGTTCAGGTGTTAGTTCTAACATTTTATTTTCCCTTTAATTGGTCAATTTCTGCTTTAAGTTCTTGAATGGCTTTAACCAAGAATGGAATAACACCACTATTATCCATTTGCTGATATTTAGGTGTGCCATCTTCATTTACTGCATCTTTTTCACCAGTTACACAATTTGGAATAACGGCTTGTAATTCATGGGCAATAAAGCCATCATCAGGTCTACCATCAATCCATGTAAAGCTAACTGGATTAAGTGCTTCTACAGTAGCTAAAGCATTTTGAATTGAAACTACATCATTCTTTAAACGATAGTCTGAAGTGGTGTTATAAAGAACCGCAGTAGTTCCTGATTGAGAAATAGAGCCTATGGCTGCAGCATTGTAAGCAAAAATAACATATGAAGCACCAGAACCTGTACCGCTAGCATGGTTAAATATACCTGTCCCTGCTCCAGAAACGGAAGGTCCAACACTAAAAGAATTAGAGTTAGAATACCCAGAACTTGTTTGTCCAACATTAAAATTACCACTACCATCAAAAATACCTCTAGGATTACCAGCACCATCAGATAACACAATGTAGTTACTTGCTGTACGGATGTCTAGACCGCCTTGGTTTCCTGAATAAGTACCAAGAATTGTATTATTATTACCAGTTGTTACAGCATTACCAGAATTTGTGCCAAAAAAAGCATTTCCGTAACCAGTTGTTACTGCTAAACCAGACGCTAATCCAACTAAAGTATTGTATCCACCAGTTGAAGCATAGCCAGCTTGGTAGCCTAAAAAAGTATCGCCAGTACCAGTAGTATTTAAATAACCAGCTTGATAACCTACTGCGGTGTTGTTAGATGCGGTGGTGTTTGAAAATAAAGCAGAACTTCCAAAGGCTGTATTGCTATCACCAGTTGTGCTTGCTTGAAGTGTATTTACACCAAAAGAAGCATTATAAGAACCAGTTGTGTTTGATTTTAAAGAATTTGCACCTAAGGCGCTATTTTGAGTTCCACCAGTAACTGAAGTTAAAGCTAAACTTCCAACAGAAGTATTGTAGTCACCTGTTGCGGATGCAGCAATTGCTCCATTTCCTAAAGCTGTATTGTGGCTTACACTTCCATTGCCCTTACCAACAGTAAGACCTGATATAGAAGCATCATTAGCTAGAGTTAAAGCTGTACCGCTAAAAGTCATATTGGCAGAGTCTGTTAATAGACCACCAGTAGTTGCATAGGTAACACGACCAGAAGTCAGACCTGTGTCGGTTAGGCTTGTAAATGCGCCTGTAGAAGGCGTTGTGTTACCGATTGGAGTATTGTTAATCGTATCTAATGTTACTGACACATTCTGAATAGATCCGCCAGTAATGCTCACATTGGCAAGGGCTACCGTGCCGTTTCCGATGCCATTTACGGCTGCATAAATGGTAGCAAAGTCGCTATCTAGGTTAGTCAGCGGAATGGATGTTGTGACATTTCCGAATACATACGGTACTGTAATTGGTAGAGCCATATTAGAACCTCGTTCTCAATTCTTGTTCAAATTCAAATGTATTGACTTGGAAAGCGGCAGAGTTGCTTGTCATAGTCAAACCGATATATTTACCCCATTGCATTGCATCTGATTTATACAAAATATAACCAGTGCCGTATGTCCATGATATTACTTGAGAACTGTTGTTTATCCAAGGGATAACCGTTCCAAAATTGTTATACCAAGTGACAGTATTAGCCAAGTAATAAGGTGGACTTGCACCATACTCAGAGTCCACAGTTACTACAAAATTACCGCCTTGAGTCAATGTCGCTTCAACACCAAATTTTAACGCTTGCTTGGTGCGAATTGGATCTGTCATCGGCAACAATGCAGTCTGGATTCTGCTGATAACTGAATCAGTAGCATCTGCATAAAGCTCATACAAAGTGGTATCTGTAGTGCCAAAAAGGGTGTCATCACCATTAACTGGTACGGAAGTAATGAACTTTAGACCGTCACCTTGGCTAGTGATAAACCATTTTTTGTCAAAAAAGACAGCTTGCACATAGCGTGAAGTTTGCGTAAAAGTAGGGTCAAAATACTTAAAGTTAAAAGCAGCGCAAAGGATATTGTTCAAAATCACCTGACCAGCGTAAACAGGCGCTGTAAAGTCAATGTTTTGAATCAGTCCATCCAAAGGGCTAGATAACTTGGTTGTAGTAGATCCTACCAGTGCATAAACCCCGTAATTGTTCATAAATAGGACAGAACGGAAGTACGGAATGATGGCGTAAGGCAATTGCGTACCAACGGAAGCGCTCACATTGGTATTGGTAAACAGGGTTATCCCTGATGAATTAACCTGCACATTGGAAAACACATTGATGGAAGAATCGCCAAAAATGTATAAAAAGTCGTTAGCAGACACTAATTGACGGATGTTTCCGTGCAATGTAGAGTCAGTAATCTGAAAAGTACCCGCTGAAACGCTTGTAAAGTCGCTGTATTCACCCGCAGCAGAGTAGGTGACAGTTCGCCCTGAGGCAATCCAAACACGCCCTGAGAAGGTCGCTATTCCAGTATTTAAGTTGTTGTTGATAATGGGCTTTAAAACCGCATTACCAGTAACGGTAGCCACAATATTGGCTGAGTTGGTATAGCCAGTGCCAGGGTTCGTCATCACCACTTGAGTAATGGTATTCCCTGATATGATCGCTGTACCAGCAGCTCCCGTGCCACCACCTCCTGTAATTGTTACGGGCGTAGTGTTTCCTGTATATCCTGATCCACCGTCAATCACCGCTACTTGAACCGTTCCTGTAGCAAAAGTCGCAATACCAGCAATTGCAGTAGCTCCATTACCACCGCCACCAGATAGGGTTACAGTCAGGTTTGCAGAGTTGGTATAGCCTGATCCACCGTTTACCAAAACAATAGATCCAACAGTATTACCGCCTGAAACAAGAGATGTAGTCGCATTAGCTTGCACACCGCCTGTTTGATCTGGACCGCTAATCACCACAGTAGGAGCAGTCGTGTATCCGCTACCTTTGTTGGTAATGGCAATCACGCCAACAGCACCTACAGCGACAGTATTGTTACCATCCCAAGTGAAATATCCGTAATTAGAATCTAAGATCAGACATTCTGTGTTGTACCACTGGGTAATGTTCATACCAGAAGTACCGCTAAATGTGCCAGCAGGAGCAATATTGCCCGTAGATTTGTCTTGAATCTTGTAGTAAGTAGCTGATCCGTCAACTAAGAAAAAAGTCAAATAATCACTAACACCAAGGTTTACGGTACTGAAATAAACAATGTTAGATGATTGGACAACGGTAGTATTGCCAGATCCTAGCGCATTAGTGCTAGTTGCAATAATCCTGATGTTGCCTGAACCAATAGGCTGGGCGTTTTCTATCCAAGAAAATTCTTCAGAATCAATTGCAGTGCGGTTAGCCTGGGTATTGAGTCCCTTAAAGTTCTTAATGACATCGTATGACTTTTTCTGTTCTGCTGATGCCATGATTAGTAAGGTGAGCTATATACGGAAGGTACTCTGCGGGTAAATACTGTGTTGAGTACAGACTGAGCGTGCTTGTTGTACTCTTGTTTATAAATCTCGGCTTCCCCATAAGACTGCTCGTAATACTTAGCCAAATAAGCTGCGTAGAACTGTACAGGACTTGTATAAGGATCGTTAATAACATCGGTAGTGTTAGGTGAGCTTAGGCTCAACGGGTTAGGCAATACCACGCAATCAATCTCTAATTGATAGACTTGATCTGGTACTGGTCCGATG